>Ga0209572_1000053_pt1 | contig 281927 bp, 254 predicted proteins | sample EBPBio232012_DNA_FD_185867 | JGI IMG/M metagenome (GOLD analysis project Ga0209572, IMG submission 185867) | Wastewater treatment Type I Accumulibacter community from EBPR Bioreactor in Madison, WI, USA - Reactor 1_1/23/2012_ DNA (SPAdes)... | ecosystem: Engineered > Bioreactor > EBPR >... | reverse complement strand
AATGCCCACACGGTCGGCATCGGGGTCGGTACCCAGCAGAATGTCGGCATCAATTTGCCTGGCCTTGTCCAGACCAATGCTCATGGCATCTTTCTCTTCGGGGTTGGGGCTGTGCACGGTTGGAAAATTGCCGTCGGGAGTAGCTTGTTCTTCTACCACAGTTACGTTGGTAAATCCAAAACGCTTGAGCACCCGGGGCACCAACTGAATGCCACTGCCATGAATGCTGGTGTACACAATCTTCAAATCGTGCTGGCGTTCGCAGGCATCGGGGTAAATGCTCAGGCTCTTCACCATTTCGGTGTAAGCCGCATCCAACTCCTCACCTATCAAAGTGATGTTGGCTTCGCCGCCAGTCCATTTCACATCGTCAACGGAAAGAATTTTATCTACCTCGGTAATCACGTTTTTATCGTGTGGTGGCACCAGTTGTGCACCATCTTCCCAATAGGCTTTGTAGCCGTTGTACTCTTTGGGGTTGTGGCTGGCCGTGCATACTACGCCGCCCTTGCAGCCGAGGTGGCGAATAGCAAAGCTCAGCTCCGGTGTGGGCCGCAGGCTTTCAAACAGGTACACTTTAATACCGTTGGCGCCCATCACATTGGCCACTGTTTTAGCAAAAAAGCGGCTGTTGTTGCGGCTATCGTGTGCAATGGCAACGCTGATGCCATCGCCAAAACTTTGCTTCAGGTAGTTGGCATAGCCTTGAGTGGCCATGCCCACCGTGTATTTATTCATACGGTTGGTACCAATGCCCATTACGCCACGAAGGCCGCCTGTACCAAACTCCAGGTTTTTATAAAATCCTTCTACCAAATCATCGGGGTTGTTGGCCAGTGCATCGGTAATGTAGGCCTTGGTGTCTGCGTCAAAATTGCCCGCCAGCCAGCTGTCTACTTTGGCTTTAATTGCTGCGTCCATAAATCGTTGTTTGTGGTTTGAATATGTCCTCCGAAAGGTGGATGCTGCCTGCAGTTGCCTCCTTCCAAAGAGCGGCTAAGATATTCGGAAATTACTTCCATTTCACAAACCTTGCTCATCTCTATAAATGGCAGCACCGTAAGTTTGCTAATGTCTTTTTGTTTACCAGCACCCCTGCTACTATTGAACCAAGTTGTGTCACTCACTTCTGCTGCATACCGCTACTCAGCGTTCCTGCTGCTTTGCCTGTTCAGCATGGGCAGCAGTGCCCAAACCCGCACCGATAGCCTGCCGCTGGAAGTCATTCGTCATGCCAGCCTCGATACCATTTACACCCGTGTACCCGATTCCGCCGCATACGTGGCATTGCCCAATACAAAAAGAGTGTATACCGTTGCAGGGTTGCATGCAGGCATTTATGGCGGTTCGTTGCTTTTGCTCAACCAAGCCTGGTACAAAGACTACCCCAAAACGAGTTTCCAAACCTTCAACGATAGCAAGGAATGGCAGCAGGTAGACAAAGTGGGCCACGCCTGGAGTGCCTACCAGCTTAGCCGTGCCAGCATGGCCAGCTGGAAATGGGCGGGCCTCAACCGCAACCAACAAATTTGGCTGGGCGGCATGAGTGGGTTTGCCTTTCAAACCGTGATAGAAGTGCTGGATGCCCATAGTGCCGAATGGGGCTGGAGCTGGAGCGATATTGCCGCCAATACCGTGGGCAGTGGCCTGCTCATTGGCCAAGAGCTGGCATGGGCCGAACAGCGCATCAGTTTCAAGTTTTCGTTTCACAAAATGAACTACTCACAAGGCATGCTGGAGCAGCGGGCCAACAATCTGTTTGGCAGCAGCCTGCCCGAACGCATGCTCAAAGATTACAACGGACAAACCTACTGGCTCAGCGCCAACCTGAAATCGTTTTTCAAACAGAGCAACCTGCCGCCGTGGCTCAACATTGCCGTAGGCTATGGCGCCGGCGGCATGCTGGGCGGCTTCAGCAATACCTGGACCGATGGCAGCAGCACCATCACCCGCAACGATGTACAAAGAGTACGTGAGATTTACCTGGCTCCTGATATCGATTTCACCCGCATCCGCACCCGCAGCAAATTGTTGAAAAGCGTTTTTTTCTGCCTCAATGCCTTTAAACTCCCCGCTCCTACGCTGGTACTCAGCAATGGCAAAATGCGGGTGCATGGGTTGTATTTTTAAGTTTTTTTCAGTAGGGAAATATACTTACGGAGCATGCGATTTGAATGTTTTGAAGCAGCAAATAATCCGTGAAAATCCGTTTCAATCCTTCAAATCTGCGTCCCATCTTATCGCTGTATTTGCTGCCATACTTTAAAGCTGAATTAGTATTGAGCATTAGTAACGCATCGTCACAGGCCGGGAGGCCTGCGACAGCAACATCATCCGCGAAAAACTGTTTTCATCCTTCCAATCCGCGTCCCATTTTTACCCGTGGCCCATCATCCATCCACCTCAATACCGTTATTTTTGCGGCGCATGCACATTCCTTTACAAGCGTACGAAGCCAGCATTTTCGAAAAAATTTCCTCCCGGGCACAGCATCTTGGTATTCAGGCCTGGGTGATTGGTGGGTTTGTTCGGGATAAAATATTGCAACGCCCCACCAAAGACGCAGATATTGTATGCACCGGCGATGGTATTGCCCTGGCACATGCTGTGGCCGATTTGTTTAAGCCCCGCCCACATGTCAGCTTCTTCAAAAACTTTGGTACTGCGCATATCCGCATTGCCGATTTCGACATTGAGTTTGTAGGGGCCCGCAAAGAAAGCTACAACCGCGACAGCCGAAAACCAGCCGTGGAGGCCGGCACTATTGAAGACGACCAATTGCGCCGCGACTTTACCATCAATGCGCTGGCCATCAGCCTAAACGCTAAAGACTACGGCACACTGGTTGATCCTTTTGGCGGCATTCAACACCTGCAGGAAAAAAGCATCATCACCCCGCAGGACCCCATCCAAACCTTCAGCGACGATCCGCTGCGCATGATGCGGGCCATCCGCTTTGCCAGTCAGCTACAGTTTACCATTCACGAAACCACGCTGGCGGCCATCAAAACTGATGCCCACCGCATCAGCATTGTGTCGAAAGAACGGATTGTTGATGAACTCAATAAAATCATCCTCAGCAGCAAGCCTTCGGTAGGTTTTAAACTGCTGTATGATACGGGTTTGCTCAAACTCATTTTTCCGCAGATGGTGGCGCTGGCCGGAGCTCAATACCTCGACGGGCACGGGCACAAAGACAATTTTTACCATACCCTGCAAGTGCTCGACAACATCAGCGAAAACACACGTGACCTGTGGTTGCGCTGGGCGGCCATTTTGCACGACATAGGCAAACCTGCCACCAAGCGGTTTGAAGAAGGCCACGGCTGGACATTTCACGGGCACGAAGTAGTGGGCGGCCGCATGGTGCCCAAAATTTTTGCGCAGCTGAAACTGCCGCTCAACGAAAAAATGAAATACGTGAAGCTGCTGGTAGAGCTTCATCTGCGGCCCATTTCGCTGACTAAAGAAAACATTACGGATAGCGCCATCCGCCGACTGTTGTTTGATGCTGGCGAACACTTCGACGACCTCATGACGCTTTGCGAAGCAGACATTACTTCGAAAAACAAACAGAAGGTAAAACGCTACCTCAGCAATTTTGAAATGGTACGGCAGCGATGCGTAGAAGTAGAAGAGAATGACCGCATCCGCAACTGGCAGCCACCCATTGATGGCGAAACCATCATGCAATATTTTGGCATTGGTCCCAGCCGCGAAGTGGGCATTATCAAAAATGCGATTAAAGATGCCATCCTCGACGGTATCATCCCCAATACACTCGAAGCCGCTACAGCACTCATGTTGGAGCAGGCCCAACAATTAAACCTAACCCCTGTTCGGTAAAAAGTATTTTCTTTGCCGCACATCAAAACGCAGGCCCTCCAGGGTCAATCATTGTAGCCATGGCAGTATTGAAATTCAGGGTGTATCTCGAAGAAGACGAAAGCATTTACCGCGATATTGTGATCAAGCATACACAGTATTTCATCGATTTGCACAAGACCATTCTTCAGGCCTACGAATTCGACAACAAGCATCAGGCTACATTCTATCGCAGCAACGACAACTGGTTACGAGGCCGCGAAATTTCGCTGGAGAAATACGACAAAACCTATCAGGCGCCCCCCCTGCTGATGGAAGAAACAACGATCGCTTCTGAAATCCGCGATACCAATCAGAAGTTTATTTATGTGTACGATTTCAATAAGAACTGGGTGTTTCTGGTAGAGCTCATCAATGTGTCGAAAGAAGAAAGCAGCAAGATTGCGTACCCTTCAATTAGCCGCAAAGAAGGCGTAGGTCCAATGCAGTATGGCACCCGTGGTTTACTCGGCCCCAAGTTTGCCGAAATGGAAGAGAAATACGACCTGCAGGGCAACGAAGAAGGCTTTGGCGAAGAAGGCGACAGCGACACTACCAGCAGCGACGAAGAAACTTTTACCGACGACATCAGTAGCGGCGAAGACTATTAATCATTTGTACGCATGGCCGGTCAGCAGCACTTACTGGTAGCCGTAGCCGGCCCCACAGCCGTTGGCAAAACAGCAGTGGCCATTGCATTAGCCCAGCATTTTCATACAGAAATCATCTCCTTTGATAGCCGTCAATGCTATCGGGAAATGAACATTGGTGTCGCCCGGCCTTCCGATGAAGAGTTGGCAGCAGTGCCGCATCATTTCATTGCCAGCCACAGCATACACGATCCGGTGGATGCCGCACAGTATGAGCAATGGGCACTAAAAAAACTCAGTACTCTTTTTCAGCAATACAAAGTAGTGATAGCTGTGGGTGGTACGGGTTTGTACCTGAAAGCACTCACTGATGGGCTGGATGCTATGCCTGATATTCCGGCAAACATTCGGGAGCAAATAAGAGAAGACTATGAGGCAAACGGCATGGAATGGTTACAGCAAACCTTACAGCAAGAAGATCCTTTGTTTGCCGCCAGTGGCGAAATGCAAAACCCACACCGCATGCTGCGGGCTTTGGAAGTGATTCGAGCCAGTGGAAAATCCATCAAACAGTTTCAGCAACGCAGCAGCAATGCACGCCCGTTTGATACCCTCATCATTGGTTTGGAAATGGAACGACCGCTGCTCAACCAACGCATACAGCTACGGGTAGAACAAATGATGCAGGAAGGTTTGTTAGCAGAAGTAAAGCAGCTGCTCCCCTACGAACAGTTGCAAGCCTTACAAACTGTGGGTTATCAGGAATTGTTTGATGCCATACATGGCCGATGTAGTATAACTGAAGCAGCAGAATTGATAGCCACACATACCCGCCAATACGCCAAGCGGCAAATGACCTGGTTCAAAAAAAATCAGGCAGTGCAATGGTTTCATCCACAGCAACTGCCTGATATGATTTCGTTGATACAATCGAGGCTTACATAAACTTAAATCCAAACGTTAATACTATGTTGCCGCGGCTGTTTCTGCCATCGGCTACTACGTTGGCTTTATCGGCCAGCCAGTATGGTACGTGGCTGTAATTGATGAGTGCATGCACATACGTAAGGTCAACAAACATGCCCTTGTTGCGGTAGCCCAAACCTCCACTTAGCAACATGCGACTGCCCTTTAATTCTTTGGTAGCGTAAGGGCTGCCCATGTAAGCAAAACCAAGACGTGTCATAACGGTCTTGAATTTAAGCTCACCACCAAGGCGAAGGTTCATGGCGCCTTTGTACCGATTTTTGATGGTATTATTGAGTTCGTCGTAGTAGCGAACATCATCAACGTTTGTAGCGTCATCAGCATGGTAGCGTGTACCCCGGTAGTTTACATATTCCACATCGGCCGTTACAAAACCTTTTTGTTGTTTTACTTCTTTCACTTCATTTATGACAAAAGAAACAGAACCCAGCAAACGGTAAGGAGAAGTCATGTTGTAGCGGTAGTTGCCTGCATTGCTATTGCCTTTTAGTTCATCGCTGGTTTTAGTAACCGGCTGAGGGTACACTGTGTAGTTTTCTGTATTGGCAGTAAGCGAAGAACTTATGCGGTCAGTCATGCTGCTAAAGGTGGGAGTATGCAAGGCCAAACCGAGCCGCCATTTTTCTACCGGCCGAAAGATCATGCCAAGCTTGGCATTAAATCCCAAGCCAGTTGTGCGGTAATTTTCTTTGTATTCGAAGTAGGAGAAATCGTTGTTGGTATTGCCGCTGGCATCTTCTTCGCGGTAGGTTTGATCTTTTTGATAGGTGAAAAACGGCACATTAAACGACACACCAAAATGTAGTTTGTCCTTAAAGTTGTTGGCAAAGGCCAAAGCAATTTCGTGAGCACCGCCACGGGTTTCAATCAGGTTGTTTTGTATTACGCCCTCTGGCCCGCCGTTTGGCCCGGGTAATGGCACTACACTTTGGTAGCCTACCACATTATTATTTGCGTCGGACACTGTATCCACCAGATATGTCCAAAAAGCCAAAGAAGATCCGAATATGTAATTGTTTTCTGCCTGATTAATATTGGCCCTGTTATTAGCCAATTCTTCTACGTACTGCTCACTCCAACTGCTAAAATTGTTGAAGCCTTTGTACTGCATCCGGTTGTTGTAATTGGCCGTTTGATTGATGGAGAATGAAATGGCCGAACTGCTGGAGCGCCTGTACTGGTTGTTGTTTTGGCCCCATACAAAACCTGATGTACCATAGCCTACACCATTATCATTCGACTTGGTTTGGTCGCCGCGAAAATTGAATTTGTTATTGAGAAAACTAAAGTTGGGAGACAGTACGAATTCTTTGTTTTTGTACATACCAATGCCAGCGGGATTAATGTGTGCCGCGGTAATATCGCCACCCAGCGAACCCATGGCGCCACCAATGGCCTGGTTGCGGGCTGTGCCTCCCATTAGCGGGTAGGCATAGCGTAGCACATCTTCCGGAACCTGAGCATTTGCCACCAATTGCAAAGCCATGATTGCAGCGGAGGCCAACAGTAATTTTCTTCTCATACAGATACAAGATTAGCAGGCCGCAAATTGACATGGAAAAAGTCGGCGGCTATTCAATAGAATAATTCTAGATAAGGTTTGTAAAGTGCTGTTGAAAGAGGTTGAACTTTCATTAGTTTCCACCACGGCCACCACGGCTACCACCGGACGATGACGATGATGATGAAGAAGAAGATGATGATGATGAACCACCACCCGAAGTACGGCTGCTACCGGAGCTGCTGCTGCTGGAAGAAGGTTCGAAAGTACGGGTGGGGCGAGACCAGCTGCTACCGGAGTTGCTGTTGCTACCACCACTGGATGGCGTACTAAAAATGGTACGGAAAAGTTCACGGGTACCATAACCAGCTTGCTGTTGTGAAGATGGCTTGCCACCGGTACGGTTAAATCCTTCATTGCCACCGCGGGTAAATACACTATTGTTATATCCACCTCTGTTAAAGCCAGGACGAGGAGTTTGTGCAACCACACCAATCGGATTTTTATTGATGATTACCACTGGGCGGTTCCAGCACCATGGGTTATTCCAACTGTTGTACATGCTGTTGAAAACAAAAGGATTATTCCATGTATTCCAGCCAGTACCGTAGTTCAACATCCATGACGAGTTATTCCAACTGTTCCAGGAATTGAAACTCCATGACGGGTTGAACATAGTGTTGGGATTATTATATCCGTACCAATAATTTACATCGTCTATGCTGCTCCAACGGCTGCGGTCCTGCACTTTCATGCGCAGGTAACGGTCGTCGGCATTTTGCCAATAGCTTACATATTCATCATCTTCTACCCTTTCCTGGCGGGCAGCCTGCGTTGGCCCGTAGGAATAATAAACGTCATCGGGAGTTTCGGCGGTTTTAAAAGCAGCCGAACAACTGGCCAGCAAAACAGTGGCGGCGAGCAGGGGATAAATGATGTGTCTCATTGATACAGGCTTTAATGGTGTCAAATATCAGACGCTGAATGGTACAAAAACTTGGTTCTAATTACTTCGTGCAAAAAAACGGGTTAATCGCATTCAGCATCTACAAATGGTTTCCGTAGCTAAGTTATTTGTTTCCATGGCTCCCAAATGCTAATGTTTTCTTGAAAGACACAATAAATCAGGCTTTTAGTGTTAAGGCTTACCTAATTCCAAATGCTTAATTTCGCCGCCCTGTAAGCTGTAATAGCCAGGCACATTAAATCATTCATTTTTTACCAGCAAACAATATTATGAGCAAGGTGATCACTCCCATGGAGCAAGACTATTCGCAATGGTACAACGACCTCGTATTGCGGTCGGGTTTGGCCGATTACAGCGCCGTTCGTGGCTGTATGGTTATCAAACCCTATGGCTACCGCTTGTGGGAAAACATGCGGGATGTACTCGACAAAATGTTTAAAGATACCGGTCACGTAAACGCTTACTTTCCGCTGTTTGTACCCAAAAGCCTGTTTGAAGCAGAAGAAAAAAACGCAGAGGGTTTTGCCAAAGAATGTGCGGTGGTTACGCATTATCGCCTCAAAAACGACCCGGCCAACCCCGGCAAGCTGATGGTAGACCCCGAAGCCAGGCTGGAAGAAGAGCTGGTCGTACGTCCTACCAGCGAAGCCATTATTTGGAATACCTACAAAGGTTGGATACAGAGCTACCGCGACCTGCCCATTTTGGTAAACCAATGGGCCAACGTGGTGCGATGGGAAATGCGTACCCGACTGTTTTTGCGTACCGCCGAGTTCCTGTGGCAAGAAGGGCATACTGCGCATGCCACTGAACAAGAGGCCCGTGAAGAAGCCGCAAAAATGCTGGAAGTGTATGCGGATTTTGTAGAAAACTACATGGCATTGCCCGTAGTGAAAGGCGTGAAATCGGAAAGTGAACGCTTCGCCGGTGCCGTTGATACCTTGTGTATTGAAGCATTGATGCAGGATGGCAAAGCTTTGCAAGCCGGCACTTCGCACTTTCTGGGGCAAAATTTTGCCAAAGCTTTTGATGTGAAATTTAGTGACAGCAACAACAAGCTGGAATATGTATGGGCTACCAGCTGGGGCGTAAGTACCCGTTTGATTGGTGCCCTTGTAATGGCCCACAGCGATAATCAGGGTTTGGTACTTCCTCCAAAAATTGCACCGCTGCAAGTGGTTATTGTACCTATTTATAAAGGTGACGAACAACTGGCCGCCATTACCGATACCCTCAAGCCAATCATCAGCCAACTGAAAGACCTCGGCATTTCGGTAAAGTATGACGACAGCGAACATACCCGCCCGGGTTGGAAGTTTGCAGAATACGAACTGCAGGGTGTACCCGTTCGCATGGCCATTGGTGCCCGTGATTTGGCCAACGGCGTAGCCGAAATTGCCCGCCGCGATACCAAAGAAAAAATGACCGTGAACCTCGATGGCATTGCATTTTACATCAAAACATTGCTGGATGAAATTCAGCTGCACCTGTTTGAAAAAGCCAAAAATTTCAGGGCAGCGCATACCACCGAAGCCAATAACTGGGATGAGTTTGTGAGCATTTTGGATGGCAAGGGCGGCTTTGTATCAGCGCATTGGGATGGCACTGCCGACACAGAAGAAAAAATTAAAGACCTCGCCAAGGCCACTATTCGTTGTATTCCTTTAGATGCAAAAGAAGAAGCCGGCACTTGCATACTCACCGGCAAGCCCAGCAGCAAGCGGGTACTGTTTGCACGTGCCTACTAATCGATAGGTTTAAACTTCATATTTCAAACCGGCGGCCATTGGTTGCCGGTTTGTTATTATTGCAAAGCATGGATAACAAAGCTGCGTATTTATTGGGGGGCACCCCTGCCAGGCTGCTGCTATCGCTGATAGTGGTGGCCAGCCACTTGGGATCGCTTACAGGTTTGTACCGCAACAAGTTTTTGTTTGATGCCGACTTTGCTGTGTCTTGTTTTTTTGTGCTTTCTGGATTTGCCATGATGCACAGCTATGGCAAGCTGCAAGCACATATCCATGGTTGGAAAGCCTTTTACATCCAGCGATTCTTTCGCATAATGCTGCCCGTATGGGTGCTCGTGGCATTGCAGGTGGTATTGCTGTTTGCCGTAAGTGTACTGCCGCTGTCGCAATACCTGAATGGTACCACCGGAAAGTATGTGTTGGCCAATGCGTCACTGCTCAATTTTTTGCAACAATCGCTACCTGGTGTTTTTGAAAATAACGGTTCTGCAGTGGTAAATGGCTCTCTATGGACATTGAAAATTGAGATGTGCTTTTACGCCGCATTTCCATTGCTGTTTTTGTTGGCAAAGCCCAAACGAATAGTTTGGTTGTGGCTGCTGTGGGCACTTTCTGTCGCTTATCGTTTGCTGCTGCATCAATCGCATCCCGTGATGAGTTATCAGTTGCCGGGGCAGTTGTATTTTTTCATCAGCGGCATGTTGTTGTACCATTACGGCTGGCATCAGCAGTGCCGAAAATGGATTATTGCTATAGGCTGGCTCTGGTTTCTAAAAAACTGCTTGTGGGGCTATGATATTGCAGAAACACCTGTTGCATTCCCATTTATTTTACTGGCGTTTTGCCATGTATTACAACGGGCAGATGGCTTGCTGAAAAAACACGACTATTCATTCACAGTGTATATGCTTCACTGGCCCATTATACAGGTGGCGGTTCATGTTTTTTTTAATGATGGGCAAACCATAGCAGGTGTTGTATTTGTGGCAATCGTTTTGGCAGTTAGCTCTTGGTTGTTTAAAACACAGGTTGAAGACAAAGCCATGCAAATGGGCAAGGTACTCAGCCATCGTTTTTTGCAATAAGTAGGCACTCACAAAGCTTTTGCCAGCATTCGCCATACATTTTTATCCGGTTTGAAATTTGTAACGGGCATTCATTTATATTGTACAAAAATCTACACCGCACATGACAGAAAATCAATCTCCACTGTTTGATGTTCAGATAGATGAAACATCGAAAAGCTATCTCATTGAAATTGCCAAATGGAGCAAGTTCTTTGGCATTCTTGGTTACATTCTCGCAGCTTTGCTCTTGCTGGTAGGCTTTTTTATAGTGTTTGTCGGGGCTGGTTTGTCTAGTGCTTTCGATGACTTGGGCGTATCGGGCAGTTTCCTTGGCATTTTCTACATCATTATTGCTGCATTGTACTTTTACCCATCTTATAAAATGGTACAATTTGCAAAGCATATGCCCGCTGGCTTGTACAATCAACAGCAAGATTTGGTAACAGAAGCGTTTGCCAATCTGAAAGCTGTATACCGTTACTTCGGCATTATTACCATTGTAGTGTTGGGGCTGTATGTACTGGCGTTTATTGGCGGGCTGATGTTTGCCTCACTGGCATAATCAGGCCTTGTCTTTGGTAGCCAGATAATTATAATCACTCAGCAATTTTTCAAGGAAGTCCAGTACCTCCAAGTCAGTTTGGATGTTCAGGACTTCCTTTACTTTACCGGCCACCCGGTGGGCTGTTTCGTACTTGTTATTTTTTTGCGTGTAGGCAATCACCGATCTGATGGCATTGATATCCCTATCACTGAGGCGCATCACTTCCGGATATTTTACCACATAGTTGTTGGTTGTAATTTCCATAAACAGGGTATCAGCCAAAGAATATTTGTAGCGTAAATCTACCACCGTGGTACCTGCAGCCAAATCGCCGAGGCGTTGGCTTTTCGAACTCACCGCTACTATCACCACCACTACCAAACCACACACACCGGTAAGTACCACCTGCACCAAAAACCAATACGAACCCATGGCGAGATAGCCGAAAAACATAGGCCACTCCCACAACCGAAACAACCAACGCATGAGGTACTGGCCCAGCCTTGGCTCACCGCCTTCAATACTGATGACGCGGATGCCCATCAGCTTTTTTCCAAGGCTTTGGCCCTGGCTTACGGTTTCCATGATAAAATGGTAGAGCAGCATGGGCAACGAAACCAGCACTATATCCACGCCAATGCTTACTTCTTTAGAACCATACATCACCTGGTCTAAAAAAAACTTCATGCCACGGGCATACAGCATGAGTAGTGTGGTATCTATAAGCCACGCCAACATGCGCCTTGTAAAAGGTGCAATCTCAAATTCGAGGTAAATATTAAAAGGCGTAGAAACAGATACCTGAGACATGAAAGCAAATTAACCGCATTCTGAATGCGACGATTGCATTAATTTGACATCGTTTAAAAAATTACATGAGGGAAGCACTTTTTATAAAGCGCAACAGAGATAAATGGATTCGCTATCAGCAGGAGCAAACCACCGATCCGGATGAACAAGCCGAACGGTTTATTACCCTGCTGGACGATTTGGCTTACAGCCGAACCTTTTACCCACAGAGCAAAGTAACCCGGTGGATTAACAGCATTGCCGTAGGTATTTACCAAAACATTTACCAGAACAAGAAAGAGAAATTTACCCGGCTCATAACGTTTTGGACCACCGAACTTCCGCTGCTCATTCGCAGGCACCATGGTGTGTTTTTATTTACGTTTATTTTTTTTATGCTGTGTGTACTCATGGCTATCGTTTCTTCTTCGCAAGACGACTTTTTTGTAAAAGCCATTTTGGGTGAAGACTACGTACAAATGACGCAGGAAAACATTGCCAAAGGCGACCCCTTTGGTGTGTACCGCGATGAAGACAAATTCACGATGTTCATACGCATTGCGTTCAATAACATTCAGGTGGCACTGCGTACCGTTGTGTTTGGTATTTTCTTTGGCATTGGCAGCTTGTACATTCTTTTTAAAAATGGTTTGCTGGTGGGCTCATTTGAATACCTCTTTTTTGCTCAAGGCCTCGGCTGGAAAAGCATCATGGTGATTTGGATTCATGGCACCATCGAAATTTCGAGCATTATTATTTCTGGTGCTGCAGGCCTTATTGTTGGCAGCAGTATCCTTTTTCCGGGCACCTACAGCCGCTTTCAATCTTTTAAAAAAGGGGTAAAAGATGCATTAAAAATTGCACTGGCATTAATTCCGTTTTTACTGGTAGCAGCGCTGCTCGAAAGCTATGTTACTTACCTCATGAGCAACACCTTTAGCAATCAAAAAGCTGGCGGCATGCCGCTGTGGGCAGGCATTGGCATATTAGCGGCATCTGTAGCACTTGTTGCATGGTACTTTGTGTGGCACCCTATTCAGGTGGGCAAAAAGCACCAAAAAGCTGCAGCTGCATCTACACCCAAAACTCAAACGCTGCAATGGCCCGAATAATCAGCGTTTGTATCGCATGTGTATTGATGCTGCTGTTTTACAACAGCACTGCTCAGGTAGCCCCGCCCACAGAGGTAGATACGGGCATGGTTGAAGAGTATGTAGCTGAGGATACTGTTTTTACCAACACCTACGAAACTTCGGAAGACGAGCCCAGCCTCTCTGCACCTGCCGACTTGGTGTTTGGCAAAGAAGACCTGCGACAATTGCGGCAGCAGCCCGACTATGAATACATGGCATATATTGACAGTTTGCTGCGCCACCAAAAACTGGAACCCGAAGACAAAAAAGTAGCAGACGATGGCAGAGAATTGTCGCTGGAATGGATACGTCCTTTGCTGTGGGTGCTCAGCATTGTAGGCCTGTTGTTTTTGCTCTATAAATTATGGACAGACCACGCAGGCATATTTAAGCCATTTGATAAAAAGAAAGCTGCCGACCAAAAAAATGTACCCGAAGACCCACTGATGGTGCAAGGTGCAGCTGCTTTAGCAGCACAGGCCATTCAGCAAAAAGACTACCGCTCGGCTGTACGTTATTTATTTATTGATGCACTGGCCCGGCTGGATGAGCAAGGCCTGATACAACGCATAGCCCGCAAAACCAACCAGCAATACCTGGCCGAAATACAACAGCCCGAACTCAAAGAATTGCTGGCCACCATGATGCTGCAATTTGAATATGTGTGGTACGGAGAGTTTACCCCCAGCGAACAACAGTTCAACCGCATTTTGCAAACACACAAACAACTGGAGGCAAGATGGCTGTAACGAAGCGCTTTTCAGTTTTGCTGGCGGGTTTAATACTGCTGCTGTACAGTTGCAGCAACAAGCCCAGTGGCCGGTTTGTAGATGAACGCTACACACTGGGTGCGGCAGATAAAAAACCTTTTGGCGGCCACGTGGCCAGCTTTATGATGGATACCATTTTTGGTACCAGCCGCATAGAAGCAGTATCAAAACCATTCAATCAGTGGTACGATGATTTTTTAGACCAGTCGGAAACAAGCAATCATGTATATGTGATTATTGCCCCCACGGTGAGGGCCTTTGATAAGGAAGCTGCCGACATGCAGCGGTTTGTAGCCCGTGGAAACACCCTGCTGGTGGTGACAGACGAATTAAGCGAGGCTTTTGAGAAGCAATTCCATTGCAAACTGATAGACGAAGCCGAAAACCTCTCCCGGTTTTTGCGTTTGCAAATGCTCGACACCAAAGTGAGCATTGCCGACAGCAGTGCTCATGCCATGCTGTCATACCAATATTATTATTATCCACTCATGGCAAGGCTTACTGTAGATAGCACCGCTACCGATAGCTTGCAATGGCTGGGCCGAAACAATGGCGGCCAACCCCACATAGCCCGCTACACTGTGGGCGAAGGGCAGCTTATTTTGGCCACCAATGCCCGTGCCCTCAGCAATTACTTTTTGCTATCACAGCAAAATTTCGGCTATTTCAAAGCCCTGCTTTCTTACCTGCCCGCCTACCCTAATCTTATCCATCGCGACTTGTTTTTTCAGCGCAACATAAACCGTCAACCCGAGGATTATTCTGTGTTTCAGGCACTGATGGCTATACCGCCGCTACGTTGGTCGTTTTGGATATTGCTGGTGTTGGCCGCCATTTGGGTACTCAGCAATTTGCGCCGCAAGCAAAAAATGATTCCTGTTGTGAGCCCCAATACCAATACCACGGTATCGTTTATACAAACCATTGCACAGCTGTACTTCAACCGGCAAGACCATGCCAATGTGGGCCGGAAAATGGCAACTCATTTTACCGATTATTTGCGCAGCAATTACTACATGCCTCCACTGGCTATGCAAAATGAATGGGCCTATATTCTGCATCAAAAAACAGGCATGCCCATAGCCGAGGCTACCGAAACTACCCGCCTGATACGCAAGGCTCAACAGAGCAACGACTTTACCGCCACCGACCTGCTGCAACTGCACCAGCTGATAGCAGATGTAATGAACCGCAAGAAAACACATCGCCAACAACAATGACATTTCGGCGCAGTTCATCCCTTGCACTATAATTGATACATTGTACCAGCAATACTGCACAATATTTAGAAGCTCCTTTTCATGAAAATACTCTGGCACTACCTGCGCCCCTACAGAGGCATGGTATTTATATCGCTGCTGCTGGCGGCAGTCAATCAAACTTTTTCGCTGCTCGACCCCTTGTTTTTTGGTAAGCTGTTTGATGAATACATCATCAAAGCCGAAAGCTTTAGAAATGCCGGCAAGTCGGCGGAGTTTTTTAAAGGCGTAATGGGCTACCTCGGCATACTCATTGGTGTGGCCATGGTAAGCCGCATTGCCAAAGCCTTTCAGGATTATTTCAGCAGCGTGGTGATTCAAAAGTTTGGCGCCAGCATTTTTACCGAAGGCCTGCGACACAGCATGCGCCTGCCCTTTCAGGAGTTTGAAGACCAACGCAGTGGCGAAACCCTCAGCATCCTCACCAAGGTGCGAACCGATACGGAAAAGTTTATCAGCCTGGCCATCAATGTGGTGTTTGGCATATTGGTGGGTATTGTTTTTGTTTCAGTATTTGCGTTTAACAAACACTGGAGCATTGTACCCGTGTACCTGGTAGGTGTGCTGCTGCTGAGCTGGCTTACCAGTGCCCTCAGCAAACGCATCAAAAGCATTCAAAAAAACATTGTAAAAGAAACCACCTCATTGGCAGGCAGTACCACCGAAAGCCTGCGCAATATTGAACTGGTAAAAAGCCTTGGCCTTACCGATCAGGAAATACAACGCCTCAATAAAAACACTTACAAAATATTGGGGCTGGAGCTGCGCAAAGTAAAAAGCATTCGGATGCTGAGTTTTATACAAGGTACGTTTGTGAATTTTCTGCGGCAGGTCATCATGTTTACCCTGTTGTTTTTGGTGTTCAACAACAAACTGCAACCCGGCGAAGTACTTACCCTTACGTTTTACAGCTTCTTCATATTTGGTCCGTTGCAAGAAATCGGCAACATTATTATTGCCTACCGCGAAGCAGAAGCCAGCTTGCAAAATTTTCATAACCTGATGCAGAAACAACCAGAACCCCAACCCGCTGCACCACAGCATTTGGGCGCTATTGAAAAGCTGGAATACCGCAACGTTTTTTTCAAACACAATACTGCTGCACAGCATGCATTGCAGGGCATTAGTTTTACGGCAGGCAAGGGCGAAACCATTGCCTTTGTAGGCCCGAGCGGCTCAGGTAAATCTACATTGGTAAAACTGCTGGTGGGTTTGTACCGACCCGAGCAAGGCCATATTTTATACAACAATGTAGAAGGCGACCAGATTGACTTTGATGAACTGCGCACCCAGATAGGTTTTGTAACGCAAGACACCCAATTGTTTGCCGGCAGTATAAAAGAAAACCTCCAGTTTGTATCGCCCAGCGCCAGCGATGAGGATATGCTGAAAGCCTTGCAGCAAAGCGCCAGCCACAGCATTCTGGCCAAGGCCGACAATGGCATTCACAGCATTATTGGTGAAGGCGGCATTAAAATAAGTGGTGGCGAAAAACAACGCCTTAGCATAGCCCGTGCATTGCTGCGCAAACCACAACTACTCATTTTTGATGAAGCCACTTCTGCCCTCGATTCTATTACCGAAGAAGAAATTACCAATACCATTAAAGACATCAGCAGCACGGGTAATCAAATCACCATTTTGATTGCACACCGCCTGAGCACCATTATGCATGCCGACAGAATTTTTGTGCTGGAGCAAGGTGAAATTGTAGAAACCGGCTCACACGAAGAACTGTTGAATGAAAAAGGCTTGTACTACGCCATGTGGCGACAGCAAATAGGCGAACGCAAAAAACAAAGTACATTAGCCTCCTCATAAATTCAACCGGCCATTTTTGGCCCACACTCAATTGTAACATCATGGTTTTTGCAGAAAGTATTCAAAAGAAATTTCCGGGGTTTGAAACAGCACTGACGGAGCAAATGGAGTTGGATGCCAAATTCAGGCAGATTCCGGCAGGTACAGAGCTGATACGCCCCGGCCAGTTTATCCGCAGCACCATGCTGGTGCTTGATGGGCTGGTGAAAGTGTACCGCGAAGATGGCGAAGGCAACGAATTTTTTATGTATTACCTGAAGCCAGGAGATGGCTGTGCCCTCAGCATGACTTGCATGGTAGGCCAGGAGACCAGCAATATTGCTGCCAAAACGGTGCAAGACAGCGAAATCATCATGGTGCCGCTGGAAAAAATGGATGCCTGGATGAACCAGTACAAAAGCTGGTATCATTTTGTGGTAAAAACCTACCGCGACAGGTTTGAAGAATTGCTGCAAACACTCGATAGCGTTGCCTTTCGCAATATGGATGAGCGACTGGAGTTTTACCTGAAACGACATTATAAAACGCTGGGCAGTAAAATCATTCCCATTACCCATCAGGAAATTGCACAAGAGCTCAACTCTAGTAGAGAAGTGATTTCGCGGCTATTGAAAAAAATGGCCGAACGAGGCAAAGTAAAACTGAACAGGTACAACATAGAAATATTGGATTTATAAGTTGTTCTTAAGCTAAACACCGATAGCTTATTATTATTCAACACACCGCCCATGCGGTGTTTTTTTATGTGCAAACCCCATTTTAGTTCAATAAAAACCAAATGCTTTGCTAACAGATTTTTACCAGTGATATAAGTCACTGTATCAGCCTTGCCGAACCTTCAATTTTGACAAATCAACCTCAAAAAAATGTCATCATGAAAATTGAACAGATTTACACCGGCTGCCTGGCACAAGGAGCCTACTATATTGAAAGCGAAGGCGAAGCTGTGGTAATAGACCCGCTACGTGAAGTACAGCCTTATATAGACCGTGCCGAAAAAGATGGTGCCAAAATCAAGTTCGTTTTCGAAACCCATTTTCATGCCGACTTTGTAAGCGGCCACATAGACCTGAGTCAAAAAACCGGTGCCTCCATTATTTACGGCCCCACAGCCAAGCCCGGCTTTGATGCAATCACGGCTACCGATGGTCAGCAGTTTCAAGTAGGCAAACTCACGTTTACCGTATTGCATACACCCGGCCATACTATGGAAAGCAGCTGCTTCTTGCTGACCGATGAACACGGAAAAGACGTAGGCATTTTCACCGGCGACACATTGTTTATTGGCGATGTTGGCCGCCCCGATCTGGCACAAAAAGTAGTAGCCGATCTGACGCAAGACAAACTGGCTTCGCATCTGTACGATTCTTTGCGCAATAAAATTCTGCCTTTGGCTGATGATATCATTGTATATCCTGCACATGGTGCGGGTAGTGCCTGCGGCAAAAACATGAGCAAAGAAACTACGGACACACTCGGTCATCAAAAAGCAACGAACTACGCATTGCAGCCCATGACCCGTGAAGAATTTATAAAAGCAGTAACTGATGGCCTAATGCCGCCACCTGCTTACTTCCCGCTGAATGTAATGATGAACATTCAAGGGTATGACAGTATTGATGCTGTGCTGGAGCGTGGACAACACGCCCTTAGCCCTGCAGCATTTGAAGCAGCAGCCAACGAAACAGGTGCTTTGCTGCTCGACACAAGAGATCAGCAAGTATTTGCAAAAGGCTTTGTGCCCAATTCTATCAACATAGGTATTGATGGCAACTTTGCCCCTTGGGTTGGTGCCATGATTCCTGACATCAAACAAGAAATATTGCTGATTACCGACAAAGGCCGTGAAGAAGAAGTCATCACCAGACTGGCACGTGTGGGATACGACTTTACCATTGGCTACCTCGAAGGCGGATTTGAAGCATGGAAAGCAGCAGGTAAAGAATGTGATCAAATCAAAGACATTACTGCAGAAGAACTTGCGGCAATTGTAGCCGAAGGCCCTGTAAACATTTTGGATGTACGCAAAGCCAGCGAATACCAGAGTGAACATATTATTGGTGCTGAAAATGCCCCACTCGACTACATCAACGACAGTATGCTGATGGTAGACAAGAATAAAACCTACTATCTCCATTGTGCTGGCGGCTACCGCTCTATGATTTTTGCTTCTATCCTCCGTGCACGGGGTTACGACAATCTCATCAACGTAGAAAGTGGATTGGAAGCAATTAAAGCCACCGGCAAATTCGAATTTTCAGCTTACGTGTGCCCAAGCACACTGCTGTAATTTCCATCAACAAGGTAAATATTAAACCATGGATAATCAACAAGTATACAGCATGCCCCGCATAGGCGACAAGGCTCCCGATTTTATGACGACAACTACAACAGGACCGTTGAAGTTATCGGAATATAACAAAGACAGCTGGATCATTTTCTTTTCGCACCCTGCCGACTTTACACCGGTGTGTACTACAGAAATGAGTGGCTTTGCACAAGAAATGGATGGCTTTTTTGCAGAGCACAATACAAAACTGTTAGGGCTGAGTATTGATAGCATTCACTCGCATATTGCATGGGTTGATAATGTAAAAAGAAACACAGGCGTCTATTTTAAGTTTCCCATCATTGCCGATTTAGACATGAGCATTTCTAAATTATACGGAATGCTACAGCCAAACGAAAGCGAAACTGCTGCAGTAAGGGCGGTTTTCTTCATCGACCCCAATGGAATCATCCGCCTCATTATGTATTATCCGCTAAGTGTAGGCCGCAATATGCACGAGATAAAACGATCATTGCTGGCATTGCAAACTTCGGATAAGAACAAAGTGGCGCTTCCGCTCAACTGGGAGCCCGGTGAAAAAGTGATAGTACCACCACCTAAAAATTTGGCTGACTACGAAGCCCGTGTAAACAGCGACTACGAAATGGTTGATTTTTACCTCGCCAAAAAGTCGTTGTAAGCACAACGAAAACTTAAAAAACAAAAGGCTTCCAATCGAAAAAATTACGGAAGCCTTTTGTTACAATACCAAACCTGAATTAGTCTACTTGCTATGATAAAGTTTTTAAAGAAAATATTTGGTGCCGGCGAAAGGCCTGACTTTGCAGCTTTGGTGGCAGCAGGCGCAATCGTCATTGATGTAAGAACGCCCGAAGAATACAGGATGGGGCACATCAAACAATCCATCAATATACCATTACAAATACTCTCTGGCAAAGTGGCTGAATTAAGCAAAAAGAAAAAGCCCATCATTACAGTGTGCAGAAGTGGCAGCCGCAGCGGAATGGCCAAAAACATGCTGCGCAGGCAAGGTGTAGAAACCTACAACGGTGGCGCCTGGACTTCATTTCAGCATTACGTAAAAAAGTAAAAGTATATGTGGCAACGAGCAACAACGAACTGGAATTTTATTCGATTTATCAGATTAGCATTAGGCATCATGGTCATTGTGCAGTCCATTCAGTTTCGTGAATATTGGTTTGTATTTTTTGGGGTACTACTGGCAGTATTAGCCATATTAGATATGGGTTGCGCATCGGGTGCATGTGGTGTACCACCGCAAAAGCAAACGCAACAAAACACAAAACCAATGGAGGAAATTACGTATGAAGAAGTGGGTAAATAACAATAAGCTGTACATAGCAGGTGCCATAGTTGGCGCAATTGGCGGCTATGCGTATTATCATTTTATTGGTTGCGCCAGTGGCACTTGTGCCATCACCAGCAAACCCCTCAATAGCACGGTATATTTTGCTGTAATGGGTGCTGTACTGTTTGGCATGTTTAAAAAAGATCAGCCGAAAAATTCTACTGTCAGCTAAATAAATATCAAATGGCAACTTTTCAGGAAATCATTAATAGTGACAAGCCAGTACTGGTAGATTTTATGGCCGAATGGTGCGGCCCTTGCAAAATGATGGCCCCTATACTGAAGCAAGTAAAGGAAGAACTGCAAGACAGTGTCACTATTCTAAAGATAGATGTAGACAAAAATCCGCAGGCTGCACAAGCTTATCAGGTGATGGGCGTACCAACGCTTATCATATTTAAGCAGGGCCAGATATTATGGCGCCAAAGTGGTGTAGTGCCCGCAGGCAACCTTAAGCAAACACTGCGTAAATACTTGTAACATGGGTGTACTTCAGCATAAAAAAACAAATTGGTTCTGGGCGTTGCCTGTTTTCCTTTTGTTGGCAGGCTGTGCCGTTACAAGCTCTGCCGGCAATAAAATGCTGCGCAGCAATGCTTTTCAAAAACAAATGCAGCAGCCAGGCATTGTGCTGTTAGATGTACGCACACCAGAAGAATATGCTGCGGGGCATTTACCCAATGCGGTATTGTATGATTTTAACGCTGGCGCATTTCAGCAGGCATTGCCCACACTCGATAGCAATAAAACCTACTTGCTCTACTGCCGTAGTGCCAAGCGGTCAGACAAAGCTGCCAGCCTGATGAAAGCAGCAGGCTTTAAACAGGTATTGCAATTAAAAAATGGCATTCAAGGTTGGAAAGGTGAAGTCATTCAATAATTTTTTTAGACATACCGTTATTATACTAACCACAGCAGGATGGCTGTGGAGTGGCAATGCTATTGCCCAACACGAACCGTATGCCAATCCTGTATGGAAAATTAAACCCCGTAGCGATTTCGATAGCAGTAGTTTGTGGCATGCATTCAAAGGCGGCTTGCTTAGTGGGCATATTCGTCAGTTTAGCATGGCCACCATTAACCAGCACCAAGCGCCAGACTACTATGCATTGGCCATTGGTGCCGGCATACGCTATCAAACAGCGCCCTTTCATGGCTTTCAGGTTACACTGAGTGGTTATTTTATTCAAAATGTAGCCAGCACAAATCTAACTGAAACAGATGCTGCAACGGGTGCAGTAAACCGCTACGAAATAGGCTTATTCGACATTGAACATCCGGAAAACAAAGCTAACCTCGACCGGCTCGAAGAGCTCAATATAACCTACGCCCACAAAGGACTAACCGTAACTTATGGAAAGCAGATTGTGAAAACAGCTTTTATAAACCCTCAGGATGGCAGGATGAGGCCTACAGAAGTGAGTGGCTTGTGGACGGTGTGGCAACCAAATCAAAAACAACTTACACTGGAAGCAGGTTGGCTCAACCGCATTGCCCCCCGAAGCACTTTTCGCTGGTATGATGTGGATGAAACAATGGGCATTTATCCATCGGGGGTACAAACAAACGGACAACGATCTGACTACCACCACAACCTCAATAGCAAAGGCATATTGTACACCAGTGCTGCATGGAATGCAAACAAATGGCTCTCCATGCAAGTGAACAATCATTTGGTAGAAAATATTTTTCAAACAACGCTGCTGCAAGCAGATGTTGAATGGAAAAAAAAGACCATCAGTTGGCTGGCTGCAGCACAATACACATTCCAAAGTGCGGTGAACAATGGCGGCAATGCAGACGTTAGCAAAACGTACTTTGTGCCTGGGCAAAATGTTGGCGCTTTCAGTGCAAGACTGGGTATTACAAAAGGTCGCTTGCAAAGCAGCCTCAATTTTACACGTATCGGAAAAGGTGGCCGCTTTTTAATGCCCCGTGAGTGGGGGCGGGAACCTTTCTTTACCTTTCTGCAGCGGGAGAGAAATGAAGGCCTAGGTGATGTAACTGCCTGGATGCTGAAAAACACTTACAAACTACCCAAGGTACGCACCGTGCTTGATGCAGGCATTGGCTTGTATCAACTTCCACACCCCACAGATTATTTACACAACAAGTATGGCATGCCATCTTATGGCCAGCTCAACCTGAGTGTACAGCATGAGTTCAATGGATTTTTAAAAGGATTGTATGGAGAACTTTTGTATGCCTACAAATGGAACAGATTGAGCAACAACAGCAATACAAAGTGGATAGTAAATAAAGTAAACATGACCAATCTGAACCTGATGCTGAATTATCATTTTTAGCAACCAACTTCAATAAAAATTCAATTCTGTAACCAAATCAATTACCAAATATGTTAGAATTTATCACAAAGCCCTGGCCCTGGTATGTGGCTGGCCCGCTTATCGGATTAACGGTACCTGCATTGCTGCTTATTGGCAACAAAAGTTTCGGTATTTCATCTTCGCTGCGCCACATGTGTGCTGCTTGTATTCCTGCAAAAATTCCATTTTTCCAATACGATTGGAAGAAAGAAGTATGGAATCTCTTTTTTGTATTTGGCGTGTTGGTAGGTGGCATTATTGCTGCGCAGTTATTGGCCAATCCTGAGCCAATCGTCATTCATCCCGATTTGGCTGCTGATATGGCCAAATACAACATCACCGACACCAGCCACATTGTGCCCAGCGATTTATTTAGCTGGCCAGCACTGGCTACGCCTCGTGGCATTATTATGATGGTTGTAGGTGGCTTTATGGTAGGTTTTGGTACCCGCTATGCTGGCGGTTGCACATCGGGCCACGCTATCATGGGTATAAGCACTTTGCAATGGCCTTCATTAGTAGCCACCTGTTGTTTTATGATTGGCGGCTTCATTATGACCCACCTTATTTTGCCCTATATACTGGCACTTTAATCATTTATCCTTCAATTGAAAACTGAAAAATATATGGCTCAACATAATCAACAGCAACCTATCGGCAATACCGATTTTGAAGTACGTTCGCAAAATGCTGTTTGCGTAAATAAAAGTGAGTTAGATGCTCCTTTGAGTTCTAATATGAAGTATGCCGTTATAGGTATTTTATTTGGTATTGTATTTGTAAAAGCAGAAATCGTTTCCTGGTTTCGCATACAGGAAATGTTCCGGCTCGAAAGCTTTCACATGTATGGTGTAATTGGCAGTGCCATTGTGGTGGGTATGATTAGTGTTTTCATCATCAAGAAATTCAAAATTAAAACACTGGCTGGCGAAACCATTTCTTTCACAGATAAAACTTTCAACAAAGGCCAGATTTATGGTGGACTGATGTTTGGTCTTGGATGGGCTATTACTGGTGCATGCCCCGGCCCTTTGTATGCACAAATTGGCACAGGTGCCACAGCAGTAATTGTAACATTGCTAAGTGCTATTGCCGGCACTTGGGTGTATGGCCGCTTCCGAGAAAAACTGCCACATTAATAAAACCATTAATGCTCATTGCTTAACAGCCGCACTGCACAAGTGCGGCTTTTTTATGCATCGTAGTTATGTTGAAAAAAGAAAACAGTACATTTTCAAATGTCCAAAAAAGTGTGGCGATTGTTTGGCAGCATTCACATGACGAAAGTCAGTAAAAGAAGCGCCGCAGAGTGACTATAGTCCTGCACAGGGCCGCAAATCAGTAATAGTTTAGCACTACCAAAAACCAACCGAATCTTTCACCTGAACAGGCTACTGTTCAAAAATGAAATGTAGTATGAAACATCATCAGATTTTAGTAGTCGGAGGTGGCAATGCCGGCCTGTCTGTATCAAGTAAATTGCTGCTGAAAAATAGCAAACTCGATATTGGTATTATTGAGCCAAGTGACAAACATTATTACCAACCAGCGTACACACTGGTGGGTGCCGGTACATTCAACATCAACGATACTGTAAAAAACGAAGCAGATTATATACCTAAAAATGCCACATGGATTAAAGATGGCGCCGCGTCATTCGACCCGGAACACAACACAGTTACTTGTACAAGTGGTGCTCAGTATTCTTACGATATTTTAATTGTGGTACCGGGTATTCAACTCGACTGGAAAAAGATAGACGGCCTGGCTGAAACACTGGGTAAAAACAATGTGACGAGCAATTACAGTTTTAAAACAGCACCATACACATGGGAGCTGATTGAAAATTTCAAGGGCGGCACCGTGGTGTTTACCAACCCTCCCACCCCCATAAAATGTGGTGGTGCCCCGCACAAAATTATGTGGCTGGCTTGCGACTACTGGCGCAAAAAAGGCATTCTCGATAAATGTGATGTACACTTTGTATCGGGCGGCACCATCATGTTCAGTGTGCCGGAATATTTGAAAACACTGGAAGAAAAAATTGAGGAATATGGAGTAAAAGTTCACCTCAAACAAACCATTACTAAAATAGATGCTGCTTCGCAAACACTCTATTACGAAAGCACTGACGAGCAAGGCAACATAAATAAGCAAACGTTACACTACCACATGCTGCATGTAGTACCGCCACAAAGTGCTCCCGATTTTGTCAAAACAAGTCCGCTGGCCGACCCTGCATCGCCATTGGGTTGGGTAGAAGTCGACAAAAATAATTTCCAGCACGTTCGCTATCCTAATGTGTTTAGCTGTGGCGATGCTTGTAATGCACCCGCATCAAGAACGGGTGCAGCCATACGCAAGCAGGCACCTGTAATGGTCGATCACATTCTTGCATTTATGAAAGGCGAAAAAGCAACCAGCAGTTACGATGGTTACTCTGCCTGCCCCATTCCTACGGAGTATGGCAAGCTCATGCTGGCAGAATTCGACTACAACAACCGCCCCAAAATGACGGTCCCCTTCGACCAGGCCAAGCCACGCTGGACCATGTGGCTGCTCAAAAAATTTGTACTGCCCTGGCTGTACTGGAACCGCATTTTGCAAGGCAAAGCATAGGTTAGATTTGGTTTGGTGTTTCTTGAAAGGCGGCTGCAAAGCTGCCTTTCGCTTTTGATACAGCATCCGGCAAATTCAGTTTTCTTTGCAGCATGCAACACGTGTACCAACCAAGCATTATAGCCGAAACAGACAACTGGGTAGCCGTCAACAAACCATCGGGGCTGCTCAGCATTCAAGACCGTCACCAACACGAAATTCCGTCTGTTCGCAGCTGGCTCGAAAGCCGCTACCCACAGGTTTTTGTAGTACACCGCATCGACCGCGACACCAGCGGCCTCATCATTTTTGCCAAAAATGAAATAGCCCACAAGCATTTGTCGCAGGCATTTGAAAACCGGGAAGTCACCAAAAACTATTTGGGCATAGTAATGGGCAAACCTGCCAAAGAGAATGGAACTATAGATGCAGCCATTGCGGAGCACCCTGCCAAAAACGGCACCATGGTTACGCATGCCAAGGGTAAACATGCTATCACGCACTACACATTGCTGCAGTCGTTCGGCAAATTCAGCCTGCTGACTTTTGATATTGAAACGGGCCGTACCCACCAGATACGGGTTCATGCCAAATACATGGGCCATCCCATTGTAGCCGACCCTTTGTACAACGATGGACGTGGTGTTTTTCTCAGCGACTTCAAACGCAAAGTGAAGCTCAGCAAGCATGATGAAGAAGAGCAGCCCATCCTCAACCGCTTAGGACTGCATGCACATACTCTACAATTTACCGATGTAGATGGCACTGCTGTTTCGCTGGAAGCGCCGCTGTTTAAAGACATGCGGGCCCTGCTGAACCAACTGGAAAAACACGGCAAATAAAACTTTCGAAAGCCATCAGACGGACAGGCCAACCTCTACCAAAAACAGGCCATGTGCCGGCGTTGTAAAGTCTGCCTTGGTGCAATCTTTGGCCTGAATGATGGCCTCGAATTCAGCCAGTGAAATTTTGCCACGGCCAGCCTGCAACATAGTGCCTACCAGCCCACGCACCATGCCCCGCAAAAAGCGATTGCCTTTTACCGTGTAGCGGTAGCCTTCTGCCGTTTGTTCCCAGCGGCTTTCGCTCAGGCGGCAATTCATGGTTTTGGTTTGTGTATTGCGTTTGCTGAAGCTGGTAAAGTCTTCATACGTCATCAGCAATGCAGCTGCGTTATTCAGCACATCCAAATCAACCGGGTAGGGATAAAACCATGCCCTATCGTTGAGAAATGGATTTTTTTGCTGATAAATAAAATAATGATACACCCGATGCGTCGCATGAAAACGACAATGCAAATCGTCGGGAACTTGAACAATGCGTTTCAGTACAATGTCGGGCGGCAGCATGGCATTAAGGTTGTACACATGTGCCTCTTGAAACAACGGCTCCACTATATCTGCCTGAAAATAATTTTGCAGCGCATGTACCCCTGCATCAGTGCGGGATGAACCAGTTAAATCAATGGGCTGTTTGTAAAAGGTACGCAACACTTTTTCTAAAGCCCACTGAATGGTTGGCGCATTATCCTGCACCTGAAAACCGGCGTAGTTCGTGCCTTTATACGCTACTTCGAAAAAATAACGCATGGGCATTACTGCTGAATCAGCGATTTGAATTTGCTACTGTAATAATTGTCTTTTATCAGCCCTGCTAACTCGCCAAATGCATAATAATCTACCGTGTAGGGATATGCAGCTTCGAGCACTTTGTAACGGCTTACATCACTGGCCAGGCTGTTACAAATCTTTTTGAGATTCGTGGTGGTTACACATTTGTCTTTGAATAAAGTGGCATACGCTGTAGCTATTTCATCAGCGTTGCTCAGCTTTCCATTGGCAGCCATGGCCGCTTCTACATCACTTCGGGAAAGAATTTCAACACAAGGAGTACGCTTTACAACAGTTGGACTGGCAGCCACAACGCTATCCGCTGTTGGAGCAGGTGCAGGTGCATTTGCCACTATTTTTTCTTTTGGAACATCAGGTTCAACCAAAACTGGTTTCGCTACAGAGTCCTTCGCTGCCTGTTCTGTCACAACTGCAACTTTAGTTAGTGTATCCAAAGCAGGTTTTGCTACGGGTTCTACTTTGGCTGCTGCTATTGTATCTACAGCAACAACCGCCACTTCCGCAGTATCTTTTACTTCAGGCAAAACTTTTGGCGCCGCACCCGAATCTGCTTTCATGGAAAATTCCATATCGAGCATGGCCGGCTTTTTTTCTGTCGTTTGGTTGTTGGTTACTGGTGTTGCTACGGTGGCTTTTGCTACAGGCTTCTCTACTACATTATTGGCAGCAGGGGGGGGTGCTTTAGCCTCATTTGCAGCTTGCAATGCAGCCTGCAAATCTTTCAACTCTTTTTCTTTTTGTGCAATTACCTGTGCCAGACTATCTGCAGAATTGAGTGCTTTTTTTTCTGCTACAACAATCGGCTTTTCTTCTGTTGGTTTTTGTGGTACTGGTGTAGTGGGCACTACTACTGCTGGCGGGTTTGAAATGGTTTGTACAGTATTTGTTGCTGCAACTGCTTTTTGTGCAGCAGCCGCATCATCTGCGACTTGTATGCTATCTTCTTTGCGTTGCTTTTCCAAAGCAAGCGTAGCATCGTGTGCAGCTTGCCGGGCATTGGCCGTGTTATCTTTTATGCGCTGCAGCTCGGCTTCTTCCATCGCTTTTTTACGGGCATTTTCTGCTGCAATTGCAGCACTCCATTCCATGCTCATTTGCATGGCATTGGTATTAATGTCTGTGATACTCCAACCTGTTTCTGCACTTTTTTTAATAACGTATCCTGCATCGCGGCCCTGCACACGTATGCCATATTCCTGCACATCGCCGCTGCCCAGCACACCCAACTTTACCATGTAGATGCTATCAGTCAACTTGCCCAACAGCAGATAACCTGCAGCTGTTGACGACACCGTTTTTCCATTCATTTGAATGTAAAATGGCGTCAGGTCTTCTGTTTGCAGATATACAAAATGCTTTTGCTGTGCCAGCGCAGGTAAAGTGCTGGTAAGCAAACATGCAATCAACAGGTAGCGTTTCAATGTTTTCATTGTTCTAAAGTGGTAAAGCAAACCTACAATAATTCGGCCCTTTTGTGGGTTGAATGCGGATAAATATTAACAATTATACGTAGTGGCCAAGGGTATTTTTGCGCCACAATTTCTTGTCCATGTTCAAACTTGCCATATGCGGACTGCTGCTTGCAGCCAGCATAAGCGGCCGGGCACAACAAGCCGGCACCAATAACAAAACTGTGGCTATTGTGCCAATTTCGGCACAGCCTAACTACAGAGCAACACCCGAAAAAATTTGGAACCTGCAACATACCCGGCTCGACGTTCGGTTTGATTATGAAAAACAACGCATGCCCGGCAAGGCGTGGCTCACCCTGCAACCGCACTTTTATCCGTCGGCCATGCTACAGTTAGATGCAAAAGGCATGTTCATCCATAAAGTGGCGTTGGTAAAAGGCAACAATATGCTGCCACTCCAGTACAGCTACCCCGATAGTTTGCAGCTACACATTACACTTGATAAAGCATACAAGCGTAATGAACAAGTAAACATTTACATAGAATACACGGCAAGGCCCAATGAAGTAAAAGTAAAAGGCAGCCTGGCTATTACTGATGCCAAGGGTTTGTATTTCATCAACCCCGTTGGCAAAGACAGTACAAAGCCCATTCAAATTTGGACACAGGGCGAAACGGAAGCTACCAGTGTGTGGTGCCCAACGATTGACAAAACAAATCAAAAAACCACACAGGAAATTACCATGACCGTGCCAGCAAAATTTGTAACGCTGAGCAATGGCTTACTGGTAAAACAAATTAAAAATAATGACGGTACAAGAAGCGATACCTGGAAGATGGATTTGCCCCATTCGCCCTATTTATTTTTTATGGGTGTAGGCGATTTTGCCATTATTAAAGACAAGTATAAAAACCTGGCTGTAGATTATTATGTAGAGCCTAAATATGCGTCCGTGGCAAAGGGCATCTTTGGTGAAACACCAGCTATGATGCAGTTTTTCAGCCAGTTGCTGGGTGTAGAATATCCATGGGCTAAGTATGCGCAAATGGTAGGACAAGACTATGTGAGTGGTGCAATGGAAAATACAACATCCACCTTGCACGGTGCCGGAGCATATCAAAATGCTAGACAATTAAAAGATGGCAATAGCTGGGAAATTGTAGTAGCACATGAGTTGTTTCACCAATGGTTTGGCAACCTTGTAACTGCCGAAAGCTGGAGCAACCTCACCGTAAATGAAAGCCTTGCTGATTACAGCGAATACTTATGGATGGAACATCGCTATGGCAAAGACCGTGCATTGGAATACAACCAGGAAGCGATGGAAAGCTATCTGGCTCAGCCAACAAACAGCAGCAAGCATTTGGTTCGCTTTCAATACGCCGATAAAGAAGATATGTTTGATGGAGTTAGCTATCAGAAAGGTGGTCGCATTTTGAACATGCTGCGTCAATACCTGGGCGATAGTGCATTTTTCAAAGGCCTGAATGTGTACCTCACTACCAACAAATTTAAAAATGCAGAAGCGCATCAGCTGCGCCTGGCCATGGAAGAAGTGAGTGGCAAAGACCTCAACTGGTTTTTCGATCAGTGGTTTTTCGGCAACGGGCATCCCAAAGTGGGCATTCATTATCAGTTCATCGATTCGGCCAATCAGCTCAACGTAATTGTAGAACAAAAGCAAAAAGACAAGCTGTTTTATTTCCCTGTAGAGATAGATGTTTACAACAACAATAACGAAGCAGAACGTGCTACTTTTTGGATTGGCAAACAAGCCGTAGATACCATCCGTATTGCATACAGCACAAAGCCAGTGTGGGTGAATGTTGACCCGCAAAAGCTAATGCTTTGGGAGAAAGACAACAATCAGGATGATGCCATGTGGATTGCCCAAAGTACACTTGGCAAAAACCATTTGGATAAAACGGAAGCATTGAACTTTTTGGCTAAAAACTGGAAAGCAGAACCTGCTTACGCAGCTATTGCTGAAAAGCTGCTGCAAGACCCATACGCTGGTACACGCAAAGCTTTGTTGCGTCTCATGAAAAGAGGAAGCATGCCTGTACTTGCAACAGCACATGCACTGATAGAGAAAATGGTAGTATCAGAACCCGATTTGCCTACAAGAGCATTGGCCATAGATGTGCTGAGCATGAGTACACAGGCAGACCACGAAAACCTATTTGTGAAGGCCCTTACTGATAGCAGCTATAGTGTAGCTGGTGCTGCACTAGAAAGTTTGGCCCGCAAAAATGCCTCTAAAGCCATAGCACTTGCACCACAAGTAGAAAAAGATGCAAAGGGAAGACTGGAAGCATCGCTGAAAATAATTGAGTACCTGAAAAAAGATGTATCCGATTTTACAACAGTGCTGGCCGATTACCGCAAGCTACCGATGTTTGACAGGCTCATGAGTACCAATGGGATGCTGTACTTTGCCAACCAGCTAAAAAACCTCAACGATTTCAAAAAAGCAACTGGCTCCGCTATTGAAGCATATAAAATGTTGCGTATTGATTACATGGGCTTACAAACAAATATTGCTGCCACCTTGCGGTGGATGATTGCGCAAAGACAAACAGCGTTATTAGTAGACCCGGATAACAATGTGCTGAAAGATCAGCTGAAATACCTGCAAGAGAAAGCTGGACTATAACCTGCTTTTCAATACAAAAGATTATGGCCAATTTTGCTACATGTTTACTATTCCTTTACATGCCTTTCAGGTACCTATTCATGTCAATAAAGCAGATATTGACATATTGAATCACGTCAACAATACCGTGTATTTGCGATGGGTGCAGGATGTAGCGACCGCACATTGGGATACGCTGACCACTCCAGCGCAAAGACAACAATATTGGTGGGTGGTCCGTCGTCACGAAATAGATTATTTACGGCCCTGCACTATCGACGATGCTATCATAGCTTATACATGGGTGTACTCAGCCAATGGCAAAGCCAGCGACCGCATTGTAGTGTTTCAGCACAACGAAACCGGCAAAACCATTGCCCAGGTTAAAACCACTTGGATACTGGTAGACCCCGCTACACAAAGAGGCACGATTATACCCGATGAACTCCTGCGCAGCTTAGGGTTGTAATGAATAAGAACGATGCACTGCAATGCGGGCTGTTTTGATTCGCTGTGTTTCTACATCCGTCCATGCGAGGTACACAAAACCATTGCTGTAACAAAGCTGCGGAAAACCGCCGGCTCTTTTGCCAGAAGTAACTGCTACAGTTTTTACGGCACTCATTTCGCCAGAAGTACTCACTGTACGAAGCTGCAACTTTTCATTGTCCATCCAGCTTACCACAACGGTGTTTTCATTTATCCAATCGATATCTACTCTACCTATCGTGTTTCCCTCATCTATACGAATGCCCTTGGTAAATGTTTTGCCAGCATCTGCTGAAAAAACAACCTGCACATTTGATGAATCGTTAGGCGATGAAAACAAAACGGCAGCAATCCGTTGACCGTTGGCTACCATGCGTGGCCCATTTACCGGGCATCCGGGCATTACCCAATTTTGCTGCAACACGTTTTTAGGTTCAGACCAGTTGTTGTTCATCCATTGTACCACACTCATGTCACGTACTTCCCTCTCTGATCTGTCGCGGTAGATAACTACAGGTCCATCATTGGTAATGGCAGCCGTGGTTTGGCAACAATCACAAGTGCGGCTGTCCAGTTCCCACTCTTGTTGCACATGGCCATCAAAGCCAAGCGTAGCAGCCCGCAAACTCATAGCACCTGCATGCCCTTCATGAGCAGCCGGCATTTCGTGGCCGGCAGTTGCATTGCGGCCATCGAGCCAGCAAGCAAAAAAACCTTTTTGATAAGGCAGTAAACTCACAAATCCATGCTCGGCATGTATGCCATCATCATGCAGCAAACCTGCATGATGCCAGTTTTTGCCTGCATCGGCACTGCTGGCCAAATGAATATCGTAGGTAAATTTTCCGGTATCACTTTTTACCAGATAGCTGGCCAACATGCGGCCACTATCGGCCAAGGCCAAGGTGGGGTAATCGGCCCAATTGACAAACCAATATTTGCCTGCTGCAATCAGCGCAGGTGTAGTCCATCCATTGTTTTGTAAAGAAGAAAAATGTAAGGCTGCACTATCGCCCTGTTGCCATTGATAGCTCAGGTACACAGTGCCATCGGCACTTTTTACCAACGAAGGGGTTTGGTACTTACCACTGTCAGTTTGCAGCAATGTAATGTACGTTACTTCATCAGCCAACTTAACAGTGGGCCGCTGGCATGCTGTTGCAAAAAGAAATATGGCAAAGAAAATAGTGTAAAAAAGTTTCATTTATGAACGTATCAATGGAGGCGAAAGATACGAACAGCCTGCATGCAGTTGTTACCAACTACCACCGGCGCCACCGCCACCAAAGCTGCCACCACCAAAACCGCCGAAGCCACCGCCGCCGCCGCCACTCCAGCCACCGCCGCCGGAGCGACCACCGCCGCCGCCACCCGGGAACCAGAAAATAGGAGGAATGCCATCGTGGTAGCCACGACGGCTGGCCATGCCACCACCGCCACCGCCACGTGAGCTGAGTATAAAAATGACTACAATGAAAATGATGACGAAAACGACAGCACTGCTACCGCCACCCTTGCCTTTTTTCTTGTAGCCGGCAGGGGCTTTGTATTCGCCTTTGGTAGCTTTTATAATAGCATCTGTAGCCTCATCAATACCCCGATAGTAATTGTCTTGCTTAAAGTTGGGGATGATTTCGTTTTCTACAATTTGCTTGCAGGTAATATCAGGCAGAGCCCCTTCCAAACCGTAGCCAGGCGCAATGAAAACTTTACGGTTGCCTTCTTCTACACTAATCAGCAATACAACCCCGTTATTCGTTTTTTTATTGCCCACTTTCCATTGGCGGCCAAGCTCGGTAGCAAAGTCTACCGGTTCGTAGCCACCGAGTGAGTTTACAATCACCACGGCTACTTGCACAGATGTAGAATCATCATAAGCCACCAGTTTTTGTTCCAGGTGCGCTATCTGATCGGGCTGCAGCACTTTACCCGTCAGGTCATTCACCAGCCGTGGCGGGTTGGGCACCGGAGGGATGGGCTGAGCATGTAACAAGCCCATGCAGCAAATCAGTACAATGGAAAAAAAGTATCTCATGATGAAAGTAGCCAAAGGTTTGCCTGATGATTATTTACCAAACACAATATCATCGGGCAGTTCGTTTTTATCGCCTTTCTGGTCGTAAGGAAAATGGGATTGCAGTGCTTCGCCAATGTCGTGTATAACGGTAATGATTCCTTCAACATAATCGTTTTTAGCAAAGCTGGACAGCATTTTGCCGGCCTCTGCATTCCAGTAATCAGTGCCCATTTCACGGAAAATACCTTCATCGGCAAAAATGGCAAACTGACGGTCTTTAAACGCTACATACACCAACACGCCATTTCGGTGATGGGTATGGTCCATTTGCAAACCGAAAAAAACTTCTGCAGCCCGGTCGATGGGGTTGACGAAACGGCAACGGGATTCAAAAAATACCCGCACTTCGCCACTGGTACGTGTTTCGGCTGCTCTAATGGCATCAACGATGCGTTCATTATCGCTGTGCGAAATGTACCGGGCTGCAGAAGAAGAGAAACGACGGAAGAATGCCACAGAATGAATTTAGAATTTTACATCGGGGGCACGTTCGCTGCCTGGGTCTGCTTTAAAGCCTTCTTTTACTGCAAAACCAAACATGTTGGCCAAAATATTCATCGGAAACTTGCGGGCCTTCACATTGTACTCCTGCACCGCTGCGTTGAAATCGTTGCGGGCAACTTTAATGCGGTTTTCAGTGCCTTCGAGCTGTGCCTGTAAGTCGCGGAAATTTTGATTGGCTTTCAGGTCGGGGTAGTTTTCTACCACAGCCAGCAAGCGGCCTATACCAGATGAAATTTGTGTTTGTGCCGCTTGAAACTGAGCCAGTTTTTCGGGCGTCAAATCATCGGCATTTACATTTACAGAAGTTGCTTTTGCACGGGCTTCCATCAGCTTGGTGAGTGTTTCCTGCTCAAAGTTGGCAGCACCTTTCACGGTGTTCACCAAATTCGGAATAAGGTCGGCACGGCGCTGATAATCACTTTGTACGTTGTTCCATGCTTTCTTCACGTTTTCATCTTGCGTTATTAAACCGTTGTAACCGCTACAGGCGCAGCCGCCAAATACCAGCAACGCACCGAGAATAACAATGAGTGAAAGATTTTTCGATTTCATGGGTAATCTGTTTTTAAGAGAATAAAGATATTGATTGCCAACGGTGCTATGCGGAAATTTTATGCCAGTCGGCGTGTAGATTTACAATCGGCAGTTATACATGATGTGATGAACCGCCTGCTAAAAAAAGATAATTCATGTGTGGCAGATATTCTTTGTTTACCCCAAAAGAAAAAGTAGAAGAAAGGCTGCAAGCAACTGCAGTAGAGTGGGAAAACTGGCAGGCCCGCTACAATGCCGCTCCCACTCAACCCATGCCGGTTATTACCAATGAGTTTCCGGGCATTATTCAATACATGCGGTGGGGGCTGGTGCCAAAGTGGGCAAAAGATATGCAGGTGGGTAGTAAAATGATTAACACCCGAAGTGAAAGCATCAGAGAAAAACCTTCGTTCTTCAATATTTTCAAGTACAAGCGGTGCTTGGTTTTGGCAGATGGCTACTACGAATGGAAGGTAGGTATCGATGCTAAATCGGCCCGTCAACCCTACCGCTTTCATTTGCCCGACAATGAGCTGATGCTAATGGCAGGCTTGTGGGATACCTGGCAAAATGGCCTGCAAACTTTTTCCATCATTACCTGTCCGGCCAATGCCGACATTGCACCCATTCATCATCGCATGCCGGTGCTGCTTACCCAAAAGTCTGCTACAGCTTGGCTGAGCAATGAAAGCTCAACAGATGAATTGCTCCATCTTTTGCTACCTGCCCCTAAAGGATTAGTGCAGCGTTATCCAATATACCCACTCCTCAACAGGGCTGGCTACGATCATCCGGATGTGATTACACCAATGCCCAGCTTACTATAACTACAAAGGCACTCCCGATGGAAGTGCCTTTGGTATTCTAACAGTTAAGTCTTAGTCTTTTACCAACTTAAAATCTACGCGGCGGTTCTTCAAACGACCGGCGTTGGTTTTATTGTCGGCTATGGGTTGATCGGCACCAAAACCGGCTGTTGTCAGTTGCGTAGCAGGAATGCCATTTTTCACCAACCAGGCTTTTACTGCATCAGCACGGCGTTTGCTCAGGCTCATGTTGGTTTTAGCACTGCCAGTGTTATCGGTATGGCCTTGAATTTGAATGGGGTTGCTGCCAATAGCTTTAATGGCAGGCAACACATTTTCTTTCAATTCCTTTACACCTTTTGCAGTAAGGGTGGCAGAACCAGTACCAAAAGTGATGTTTTCTGGAGTAAACTTGATTTCGGGGCAACCGTAGTTGGCTACAATACCCGCAACGGTTGGGCATTTGTCCTCTTCATCATTTACACCATCAGCATCGGTATCAGGTATAGGGCAACCCTGATAACGGGCAATACCGGGTACGCTTGGGCACTTGTCTTCTTCATCGTTGATGCCATCCTTGTCGGTATCGGGAATGGGGCAACCCTGATAGCGGGCAATACCAGCTACACTTGGGCACTTGTCTTCTTCATCATTAATGCCGTCTTTGTCGGTATCAGGAATGGGGCAGCCCTGGTATTTAGCCAAACCCTTTACTGTAGGGCATTTGTCTACATTGTCTGCTACACCATCACCATCGGTATCAACCGGTGCAGGTGGTGCAGGTGGTGGAGGCGGAGGTGCTACAACTACAGGAGCGGCAGCTTTAGGCTTGCCGATATTTACGGCAAGACCCATAGTGGTAAGAAAATGGAAATTACCTCTTTCTGTAACAGGTACTCTATATTGGAAGTTGGTCATTAAAAAGGTACCGGGTGCAAGTTTTAACTGAAGGCCAGCTCCCAATGGAAGAAATGCATCGAAACGACCGCCTCCATATGCAGAACCGCCAATACCAGCTGACAAATAAGGTACTAGTGTGTGCCTGTCAGTCAATAATTTCATATGCAGGCTGGCATCCATTTCGTGGAGTGCTTTCTTAGCCACTGTTCTCGGGGTAGCATCGCGAAATGGATAATCAACCCAGCCGAGAAAGTAATTTGCAGACACATCAAAATGTGGGCTTAGACCTTTCAGGTAAGAAATACCAAACGTAGGATCCTGCTCCCTGAATTTTGCCCATCTTTTGTTTGATAAAACGCTTTGCAACGATGATGATCGAATACGTTGCGGAGTAACAAAGTCCTGTAATCCAAAATGGATGGCAATGGTTGCCGGCTTCTTTTCATCGTCCTTTTGCTGGGCTGTTGCAATACCAACGGTCATTAAAGCCAGCAGTGAAAGGCTTAGTTTTCTCATAAGGGGAAATTTATGTGCGACAAAAGTAGGTTTGAATTAGTAACAGCTATAAAAATTTTATCCATAATCTGTTTACCATCAATTTGTTGGCAAAAGCAAAAGTGCCACCCTTTTTGGAGTGGCACTTTGGATGAATATTTTAATGATGTATTACAATGAGGCTACAGGCAAAGACCTGCCGAGGTCTTCTACTTTAACCTGAGCTACGCCGGCAGTTACCATGCCCAGCTCTTTGGCGGCACCTTTACTAAGGTCAATAATGCGTTTCATTTTGGGGTGCATACGATCATTTACACGCACAATCACTGATTTACCAGTTTTGATATTCGTTACCCGCAGCCAGGTACCCAAGGGGTAGCGGTTGCTGGCACATGTAAGCCCGTGCATGTCGTATTTATCGCCGGTGGCCGTTTTACGGCCATGAAAGTTTGGCCCGTACCAGCTGGCGGTACCTGTAGCTACTTTTACCTCTTCGGTTTCTTTCGAAGCCGTTTTATTTTCGGTTTTAGTAGCATACAAAGACAGGCTAAACATTACCAGCAACACCAACATGAGTGGCGCCAGTATTGCATTTTGCCTGATGTATGATTTTTTCAACTGCATGATGTAAGAATGGGTTTGGGTTAAAAAAGTGCGGATTACTGTATAATATCAATAATGCCTACAGGTAACGGAAAGGAGGTGTGGTTATTTCGGTTTCGGGTGCAAAGAAAACCTTTTACCCCCTTTTAGACAACCCTTGGGGAAAGATAGGCCTTGGAAGGAGCAGTTTTTTAACAGAATTTCCGTCAATATGACACGAAAAATGACCAATTGGCTTGTGGCCGGAGTAGTTTTTTTTAGCCTTATGGCGTGTATTTGGGGCTGCTCGGGCCGCAGAAACCCGTATCATCTCCCCCTTACCCTACGGGCAAACCACCTGAAACTGCAATACGACAGCAACCCACAATTGCAAATGGTCTCATTGGAAGGGTTTATTCCGCACCTGAAAACAGACCAGCGCTACACCACAACCAACAACTTTACCAGCCAGATATTGTACAAAGAGCCGGGTGTTTTTTTGCGCAAAGCCGCTGCCGAACCACTTAAAATGGTAGCCGACTCACTGGCCAAACGCGGGCTGGGCCTGCTGGTGTACGATGGCTACCGCCCCTATGCCGCTACGCTAAAAATGTGGAAAATAGTGCCCGATGACCGCTATGCCGCCAACCCGGCCAATGGCAGCGGCCACAACCGCGGTATTGCTGTGGACCTGGGTTTGTACAATTTAACAACGGGCGACACACTGCCCATGCCTACTGGTTTTGATGATTTTACTGAGAAAGCCCACCACAATTACCAGCAACTGCCAGCCGAGGTATTGGCCAACCGGGCTACACTGAAGCAAGTGATGGAGCATTTCGGGTTTGTGGCCCTGCCCACCGAATGGTGGCATTTTTACCTGCCCGAGCCCAAACGGTATCCGTTGATGGATGTTTCATTTAGCACATTTAAGAAGCTACAGTAATCATCAACCTTTCAACTGCTCTTCCAGTTCCATCAGGGCTTCAAAAGCTTTTTCGTATTGCTGTTGAGCGGTATCGAGCTGTTGCTTTACCGTGCTATACTCTTTTTCGGCCTGCAAAAATTGTTGCTTGTCGGCGTACACTGCCGGGTCAGCCATGCGCCCTTCCACCTCCTGCATTTTTGCCTGGAGCTGCTGCAGCTGTTGCTCTTGCTTTTCAAATGCTTTGTGCTGCTTCTGATATTCTTTTTGCAGCTCCCGGTTTACCGGTTGTGGCTTGGGCTGTGCGGCTTTTACAACTACGGGTTCTGGTGCCAGCTGCTCTTGTTTGGCAGCCGCTTCCTGTTGCAGCAACTTTTCTTTCCACTCTAAATATTCCTCGTAGCTACCCCTGAACTCACGGATTTCGTGGTTGATGATTTCCCAAAACACATTGGCCGTTCGGGAAATAAAATAACGGTCGTGGCTAACGATGATAAGGCTGCCTTCGTATTTATTGAGGGCTTCAATGAGCAGCTCCACGCTGTGCATGTCCAGGTGGTTGGTCGGTTCATCGAGCATCAGAAAGTTGGCCTTGCTCACAATGGTTTTGGCCAAAGCTACCCTGGCTTTTTCGCCCCCGCTCAATACCTTGATTTTTTTATCGGTATCATCGCCGCTAAAAAGAAAACAACCCAAGAGTGCCCGGTATTCCAGTTCAGTTTTGCCGGCACGGCTGGTCGTCATTTCTTCCAGCACGGTGTGGTTTACATTCAGCGATTCCAGCTGGTGCTGGGCATAAAAAGCCTCCTGCACATTGTGGCCCCAAATGCGTTCCCCTTCAATTTTTTCGGTACCGGCTATGATGCGCAGCAAGGTAGATTTACCCTTGCCGTTGGCACCAATCAGGGCTACTTTATCGCCCCTGAAAATTTCGGCACTGGTATTACGCAAAATTTCTACATCGCCATAAGCCTTGCTCACATGCTTGAGGGTACAAATGGTGCGGCCGGGCTGCTGACCCACCATAAAGTTGATGCGAATGTTGGGGCGTTCTATTTCTACATCTTCTATTCGGTCGAGTTTATCGAGGCGCTTGGCCACACTTTGTGCCTGTGCGGCCTTGCTGGCCTTGGCTTTAAAGCGTTCTATAAAACGTTCCTGCTGGCGTATGTAATCCTGCTGATTTTCGAAAGCTCTTTTTTGCTGGGCAATGCGTTCGGCTTTTTCTTTTTCATAAAAATCGAAATTGCCTGTGTACATGTGCAGTTGCTGCTGGTATAGCTCCACTACTTTATTTACCATGCGGTTCATAAAGTATTTGTCGTGGCTTACAATGACCACGCTGCCGGGGTAATGCTGCAGGTATTTTTCCAGCCATTCAATACTGGGCAGGTCAAGGTGGTTGGTCGGTTCGTCGAGCAACAGAATTTCGGGCTTTTGCAAAATGAGCTTGGCCAGCAACACCCGCATCCGCCAGCCACCGCTAAACTGATTGAATGGTTTTTCAAACTGGTCGGTTTCAAAACCCAGGCCGTGCAGTACCTCTTCGCTTTGGTGCTGCATGGTATAGCCGCCTGCCAGTTCAAAGTCGTGCAGCATATCGGCATACTTGTGCAGCAGGTCTTCATTGCTATGATCGGTCTCCAGTTGCTTTTCCAGTTGCTTGAGTTCGGCTTCCAGACGGCGGGCTTCTGTAAAAGCATCCATCGCTACTTCAAGCACCGGCTTTTCAATTTCGGTACTCAGCAAATCCTGGTGCAAAAAACCAATCTGCACATTCTTTCCTCTTTCTACCGTACCTGCCGAGCAGGTGTATTCGCCCACCAGCAAGCGCAGCAAAGTAGATTTACCGGTGCCGTTGTAGCCAATCAATCCAATACGTTCGTTGGGCTGTATATGCCAGGTAGCATCCGAAACAATAACCCTGGCGCCAAATTCAAAAGTGACATTATTAAAACCTGCGAGCATGGCGCAAAAGTAAGGGTTGGCCAATAGCGGGCCGTGGGCAAAAACCAACGCTTGCCCAAGGCGGCTTACAATTACATTTGTACAAACATTTGAACATGCCTCGTAAGATATTGATGTTGTTGGCGCTAGTTATTATTGGTGGCGGACTCACCTATTATTTTGGTTTTCGCCATAGCGATGATGAAGCTACAACAGCGCCTGCGCCTTTGCAGGTAAGTGCCGTGTCCGATTCATTTTCGGTATCGGTGCAGCGGGCATTGGGCGAATACTATCAGCTTACAGAAGCATTTGTACAAAAAGACAGCGGTGCAGTAAACCTACGGGCAGGCTCATTTGCCGCCAGTATGCAAGCCATAGCCATGCAGGAGCTGAAGGCCGACAGCCAACTGATTGCATTGGCAGCGGGCATTCAGCAGGGCATTGCCACAGAAGCAACAGCCATTGCCGCCAGCAGCGACTGGACAAAAAAATACCGTTCGTTGCAAACCATCAGCGATCAGTTTTTTGATATGCTCCGCACCGTACAATACAAAGGCGGCAAAGTGTATCAGCAGCATTGCCCCATGGCTTTCGACAATGCCGGTGCCAACTGGCTGAGCCAGCAACCCGCCATTCGCAACCCCTATTTTGGCGACGACATGCTGGACTGTGGTGAAAACCGCGACTCTGTAAATTTTGTACAGTAAACAGCAGCGGGCTTTTTGCTGTTATGTACCCACACCATGAAAAATAAGCTTTACTGGCTGGCCAATTGCCAGCTTTGCACATACCGATTCTTACTGATTACCTTCTTTGTAAGCCTCAGCGTTTTTGGAAAGGCGCAGCGCATTACCATTAGTGGATTTGTGAAAGACTCGCTGACGGGCGAAAGCCTGCAGGGGGCCAATATTTACCTGAAAGGAGCCAGCCGTGGCGTATCGAGCAACGCATATGGCTTTTATTCGCTGACCATTACCGCCGGGGCTACCGAGCTACAAGCTTCATTTGTAGGCTACGAACCCAAAAGCTTTCCCATCAACAGCAGCAAAGATGTGCAGCAAGACATTTTACTGGTGCCTGCCTCGTATGCCAATACTCAGGTAACGGTGGTGGGCCGAAAAAAAGAGAACAACGTGCAAACAGCCCAAATGGGTAAAGTTGATTTGAGTATTGAACGCATTAAACAAATCCCCGCTTTTTTGGGTGAGGTAGATGTGCTGAAAGCCTTGCAACTACTGCCCGGCGTTCGCAATGCCGGCGAAGGCAATGCCGGATTCTATGTACGTGGTGGTGGTGCCGATCAAAACCTGATTGTGCTGGATGATGCTGTAGTGTACAACACCGGTCACCTGTTTGGTTTCTTTTCCATTTTTAATGGTGATGCCATCAAAAACGTAAGTCTTATAAAAGGAGGCATGCCGGCGCAATATGGTGGCAGGCTGAGCAGCGTGGTAGATGTAACTATGAAGGATGGCAACAACCGGGAGTATGAATTTGAAGGTGGCGTGGGCAATATTGCTTCCCGCTTTTCTGCACAAGGCCCTATAGAAAAAGGTAAGTCATCTTTTATTGTAGCAGGCAGACGGACTTATATTGATGCATTGGTAAAACCATTCATCAGCAAGGATGCCAACCTGTATGGCAGCGGTTATTATTTCTACGACCTTAATACCAAAATGAACTTTCGGCTGGGGGCAAAAGACCGTTTGTATTTGAGTGGTTATTTCGGCAGAGATGTATTTACATTCCGCAATAAGGAGAGGGCTTTCAATACCGATATTCCCTGGGGAAACAGTACGGCTACCGTTCGTTGGAACCACATTTTCAGCAAAAAGATTTTTGCCAACACTACACTGGTGTACAACGATTACAAATTCAAATTTGATGCCCTGCAAAATGATTTCCGTATTACACTAAGCAGCGGCATACAAGACCTGAATGCAAAAATTGATTTCGATTATTATCCATTGCCCGAACACAAAGTGAAGTTTGGCGCACAATACACGTACCATACTTTTTTACCCAACCAGGTAAGTGGCAGCCAAGGGGCTACCGTGTTCAACCCCGATAATACAGGCAAAAAATTTGCCCGTGAATATGCCTTTTACATACAAGACGACTGGGAAGTAACCAGCAAGCTGAAACTCGGTGCCGGCATGCGTTTGAGCGGCTTCAATCAGGTTGGCCCGTACTTTTTGTATAATAAAGATGCGCAGGGCAACCCACTTGACAGTACCTTTTTTGGCAAAGGAAAAACAGTGAAAAACTATGGTGGATTAGAGCCTCGTTTTACGCTGCGTTATACCACGGGTGCCAATAGCAGCATTAAAGCAGCGGTAACCCGCAACCTGCAATACATACACCTGGCTACAAACAGCGGCACTACCCTGCCAACCGATTTGTGGGTGCCCAGCACCTACCGTGTTCGGCCGCAAGACGGCTGGCAATATGCTGCGGGCTATTTCCAGAATTTCAAGAACAACATGTTTGAAACTTCGATAGAAGTATATTATAAAAACATGTTGAATCAAATTGAATACAAGGAAGGATTTACCCCATCACTCAACGACCCGGAAGAAGATTTTACATTTGGTAAAGGATGGAGCTACGGCGTAGAATTGTTTGTGAACAAAACCCGCGGCCGTCTTACCGGTTGGGTGGGCTACACCCTTAGCTGGACATGGCGGCAATTTGATAGCCTGAATGCAGGTATAAAATATCCGGCAAAATATGACCGCCGCCACGATATGAGTGTGGTGCTCAACTACAACCTCAACCCCAAATGGAAAATTGGCGGCGTGTTTGTGTATGGCACCGGCAATGCGGCCACTTTTCCCGAAAGGTTTTATGTAGTGGGCGGTATTCTCACACAAGAATTCAGTCGCATCAATGCATACAGGTTACCTTCTTACCATCGGGCCGATGTGAGTGCTACGTATACGCCCAAACCCAACAGCCAGAAGAAGTTTAAGAGCAACTGGGTCTTCAGCATTTACAATTTGTACAGCAGGCTCAACCCCTACTTTATTTACTTCGATCAGGAAGGCGACCCGCAGCAAGGTACTCAACAGGTAAAAGCCTACCAGGTATCGTTGTTTCCCATCATACCCAGTGTTACCTGGAATTTTAAGTTCTGATGATTGGCTGATTGAAGGCTTGATAAAAACTTGAAAATTGGTCATTACCGGCAAAACCAGTAATTATGCTGCATGCAGTATATCGCCCTCATTCAAAACGATGCCGTGGTATTGGGTTTGCTTATGAGCACCCTTGGTTTAGTGTTTTATACCTCTTCATCTAACAACGCTTTTTGGCAGAAATTTTATAAGGTAGTACCCAGCGTATTGCTTTGCTATTTCATTCCATCGTTGTATAACAGCTTTGGTTTGATTGATGGCGAAGAAAGCAAGTTATACCCCATTATCAGCCGGTATATTTTGCCTGTGAGTCTGGTACTACTCACCATCAGCATTGATTTTCCTGCTTTAAAAAGATTAGGCGGCAAAGCATTGATTATGTTTTTAGCCGGCACTGTAGGTATTGTATTGGGCGGGCCACTTGCGGTAGCAGTTTTTAGTGTTGTATCTCCAGAAACGGTTGGAGGTGAAGGCCCCGATGCGGTATGGCGAGGATTAAGCACCATAGCAGGTAGTTGGATTGGGGGCAGTGCCAACCAAACGGCTATGAAAGAAGTGTTTGGAGCCAGCGATAAATTATTCAGCGCCATGATAACTATGGATGTGATTGTGGCGAATATCTGGATGGCATTTTTATTGTACGGTGCTGGTATTTCAAAAAAGCTGGACGCTAAACTCAAAGCAGATGCCAGTGCCATTACTGCACTACAAACAAAACTGGCCAACTATCAATCCAACAATGCAAAAATCCCCAGCACAGGCAATCTGATGATTATTTGTGCTATTGGTTTTGGGGTAATGGGATTGAGCCATTTGCTGGCCGACTGGATTGCACCCGCTATAAAAGAGCATGCGCCTTTCTTAGAAGAGTTTAGCTTAACCTCTGTTTATTTCTGGATTATTGTACTGGCTACTACCGGAGGCTTGTTACTGTCGCTTACTTCAGCCAAAAACCTGGAAGGTGTGGGAGCATCAAAAGTGGGCACACTATTGTTATATGTGCTGGTAGCTAGCGTAGGCATGAAAATGGATGTGCTGGCTATTTTCGACAACCCATTACTGTTTGGCGTGGGAATACTGTGGATGGCTTTTCACGTACTGATTATGCTGGTGGTGGCAAAACTGATAAAAGCACCTTTCTTCTTTGTGGCAGTAGGTAGCCAGGCCAATGTTGGTGGGGCTGCCAGTGCTCCTATTGTGGCTTCGGCTTTTGCACCATCACTTGCACCGGTAGGCGTGTTACTGGCAGTATTGGGTTATGCCCTCGGCACCTACGGCGCCTACCTCAGCGGATTGATGATGAAGTGGATTGTTGGCGGATAATTTCTCAATATACAATGGCGGCGAATGATTATAGAACCATTGATTTTATGACCAACTAACAGCCCGCCTAAGTCAATTTTTATCTGTGTTTTTTTAGCAGTATTATTCTTTTTCAGCCTTTAGTTTACACCACCATGTTTATCCTGTGTTTGCATCGGCAGTAAGAAATATTTATCGTTCAGAGGTCAGCATTGTCCATGACTGTACAAGAGCCACCGAAATACATTTTGCCAGTGATTGTGCTGGCACAATTTCTCTGTACATCCTTATGGTTTGCAGGCAATGCAGTGATGCGCCCCCTTAGCCAAGAGCTACACCTCGATGCTGATTTTGTAGCACACCTTACCAGCAGTGTACAATTGGGTTTCATTACGGGTACATTGCTGTTTGCCATACTGGCTATTGCCGACCGCTTTTCGCCCTCCACAGTTTTTATGCTGAGTGCAGTATGTGCAGGAATGTTCAACTTAGGCATGAGCATTACAGATTTGCACCCCATGCATGTATTGTTGTTTCGATTTTTCACCGGCTTTTTTCTCGCAGGCATTTATCCTGTAGGCATGAAAATAGCTGCCGATTATTTTCAGCAGGGCTTGGGAAAATCGTTGGGCTTTTTGGTGGGTGCATTAGTTGTGGGCACAGCTTTTCCGCATTTACTTAGCAACATGTTGCAAGGCGTTCCATGGCGATATGTATTGTATTGTACCACTACCCTTGCCATCATTGGCGGAGTAGGCATGTGGCTGTTGGTACCCGATGGACCGCACCGCAGTAAGCCGCAACAATTTTCGTTCGGTGCTTTTGCAGCAGGCTTTCGCCAACCGCATTTCCGGCAGGCAGCACTCGGCTATTTTGGCCATATGTGGGAGCTGTATGCATTTTGGGCTTTTGTACCAGTGATGTTGCAGTATTACAACAGCACTCATCCGCAAAGCAAGATAGATATACCGCTGTTAGCATTTGTGATTATTGCTTCTGGCGGATTGGCTTGTGTAGTGGCAGGATACTTATCTCAATCATTTGGCACTGCCAACATTGCCCGCAAGGCATTGTTACTTTCCTGTTGCTGCTGCTTAGTTTCTCCGCTGCTGTTGCAACAACCTTCAACAATTGCATTACTGATTTTTCTATGGTTATGGGGCTTGTTTGTGATTGCTGATTCGCCGTTGTTTTCATCACTGGTAGCAAAGCATGCACCAGCACAATCAAAAGGTTCGGCACTCACCATTGTCAACAGCATCGGCTTTGCCATCACCATTGTGAGCATTCAATGTATTCACTTTTTTTCGGGTAAATTACCACTGCCATTTGTGTACATGCTACTGGCCATTGGGCCGTTGCTCGGTTTAATAGCACTGCGTAAAAGAATAACTGCATAAAAAAACGCCTCCACATCAGAAGCGTTTTTATCAAGAATGAATCTCTTTCCCTAATCTCAAATTAACCAGTTAACTAATCAACCAATCAACTCGTTAACTGATGTTACCTCGGCACTTCCACTTTCTCCAACAACTGCTGTACCATATCATCTGCGGTAAAGCCTTCCATTTCTTTTTCTGGTGAAAGGATGATGCGATGCCGCAACACATGCGGCACGATGCCCAAAATATCTTCTGGCAATACAAAGTCACGGGCACGTATTGCTGCCATGGCTTTAGCGGCTTTTAAAATGGCCAATGAAGCACGGGGCGATGCGCCGAGATACAAAGAAGGATTGTTGCGGGTGCTGGCAATAATGCTGGCAATAAACTCCAGCAACTTAGGCTGCACCACCATTTGTCGTACCAGCAAACGGAAGTAAGCGATATCGCCGGCGTTCAACACGGGTTGAACTTCTTGCAACAATTCAGCAGCACTTTGGTGTTGTTGCTGTTGCAAAATCTGCACTTCTTCCTGCACCGTAGGATAGCCCACATTTATTTTAAACAAGAAACGGTCAAGTTGCGCTTCGGGCAAACGATAAGTACCTTCTTGCTCCACAGGGTTTTGCGTAGCCACTACAATAAATGGCTCTTGCATGGGATAGGTTTGTCCATCTACTGTTACTTGCCTTTCTTCCATCACCTCAAACAACGCCGATTGCGTTTTAGCCGGGGCACGGTTGATTTCATCAATCAGTACAATATTTGAAAACACAGGGCCGGGCTTAAACTGAAACTGCATGTTTTGCGGATTGAAAACCGAAGTACCCAACACATCACTCGGCATCAGGTCGGGAGTAAACTGCAGGCGACTGAATGGCACTGCAATGCTGCGGGACAGCAACTTGGCCGATAACGTTTTCGCCACACCTGGCACGCCTTCAATCAGCAGGTGTCCATCGCACAGCAAACCGGCAATCATGAGGTCAACCATTTCGGTTTGCCCCACAACTACCCTGCCGATAGCACCCCGCATCTGTGATACTGCTTCGCTGAGTTTGCTCAAATCCGTTCTGTTCTCAAACATTTCTTCCATAGTCAGGTTGGCTTTGTTCGCCGTGGCTAAAATATTCTATTAATCAATATCAATAATGGACACTCAACAGCTTACTGCACAATTTTGATGGTGCCGCCACTGTGATAGGAATGGTAGTCACCGTTGTACATGGCATCGGCACTGGCGGGGCCAATGGTAAATGTGCCCGGAGATACCGCTCTTACGGTGTAGTAAAATGTTTGGCGGCCGTTGAGGTTGGTAAAGAAATGAATACGGTCGTCACGAATGTCGGTATGCAGCGGATTGCTGGCATCTTTAATCCACTCGTTGCCTGGCAATTCTTTAATGCGACTGTTTTCAATTTCGAAACCGGCAGGCAAAATATCTGTCAACACAACGTTGTCAATAGTGCCGCTGTACGTTTTTTCCAACGTTAGTTTCACCACAATCAAATCGTTTTGTTTGAAGCTGTTGCCACTCACCGGCCTGCCAAAACGGTCGTAAAAACTACGACGCACTTTCAAGTAACTGTCTTCCTCTTTGTAAGCACCACTGGCACTGATGCCTTGTGTTTGCCACCACGCATAAATATTGCCACTGCCCTTGGTGTTGATTTGAATATTGGTGCCATTCAATTGCGCCTTGGTGAGTTGCAATGGAGCACCACTCATCATACCTACTTGCTTACCGCCTACGGTCACTACTGCAGTTGCGTTAGTAGCGCCAGATTTACGGGCTATTTTACCCAAGGCCACAAAGCCAAACGCACATTCCTGCGTAGTGTACCAGCTGCGGCCTTTGAGTTTGGCTGCTACATGACGGGCCATTACACCCACTTGCGTGTTGGTTGGCTCTGCATCAATCAATGCATTCAGCGCCACGGCTTCATCACGTATATCACTGTAAAAACTGCCGCCAGTGCTGGCTACTGCTTCTTCTCCGGAAAAGCTTCCGGGTAGCAATGCTTTAGCGGAAGCCTTATCGCCAGCCAGCGTGTATGCCGCCGACAATAAATAGCGGCTATCCAACGCTAAATCTTTTTGATTGGTTTTGTAATAGTTCATAGCGGCCACGGCAGGTCTTCCTGCCAATGACAAAACGTACAAGCTGTACGCTACTTCTTTGGGCGCAATTTTCTTTTGCAAATTGCGGTTGTAGAAATAAGCCACCAACTCTTTGTTGCGCAACTTATTGTTGAGATAATTGAGCATGGTTTCCAGCAAGCTTCTGTCTCCTTCGTAGCCGGCTTTTTTTGCTTCTACTAAAAAATGAGCGGCGTATGCAGTTGTCCACCAACTTTCCTGACTTTCATTATCCCACAGTGTAACGCCGCCGTTGTACAGCTGGCGCATTTTTATTTTCCGAATGGCTTCCGCAACATTTTCTGTAGCGCTTTTCTGAAAACCTTTTTGTGCATGCACCATATCCGACAAGTCGGTAAAGTACAGTTGCGGAAATGCCACCGACACAGCTTGCTCTGTACACCCGTATGGATATTGAACGAGGTATTGCAACTGTCCGCCCAATTCCAGTAAAGGATTTCGACTCACCGTCAGTGTATAGTTCAAACTCTGTGGAATAAAATCCAATGTATTCATACGCAACACTTGTGCAGTGTTGGCAGGAATGGTTTGTGCACCATTCAGCTTTTGCAAAGTAGAAGCCGGACGAATACTGATGTCGGTTTCATCTAAGAAAGTTTCGCCCAATCCCTTCACTTCTACTTTGATATTGGCTGTACCAATAGTTGGTGGTGCAAACAATTTAAACAACACACGACCTTCCCGTTTGCCTTCAATACTCGTAGTGGCTGTATTGCTGCCTGCAACTTGTACTCCGGCTGAAGTTAACAACCTTGCATTGATGCTGGCCAATTTGTTGGTAGTGTTGGTAATGGTAACAGGAACCAGCACCGTATCACCGGGACTCATAAACCGGGGTAATGCCGTGCTTACCACCAGCGGATCGGCCACTATCATTTTGCTTTCTGCAGCACCAAACTGGTTGTCTTTGCAAGCCACCGCCATCAATCGCACTTCTCCACTAAACTGTGGAATATCAAATTCGAAAGTGGCTTCTCCATTGCTGCCGGTTTGGCGAATACCACTCCAGAAGCTCACCAACTTCACCCGTTTGTCGGGCATGGGGTTTTGGCGCTGGCTCAATTGCAAGTCAGCATCGCCACCACTGCTGCTGATGGTGCGGCGCAGCTCCGGAAACAGCAACGGATACAAATCATACCCATTTACACTCAAGGCTCTGGTAGCAAAAAAATGTGCAAACGGATCGGGTGTTTTGAAATTGGAAACGGCCAGCACACCATTGTCAACAGCAGCCAGTGTTACCATGCTGTTGGGTGCTGCTTTCACGGTTACTTTTTGATGCGTTCGACTTCGTGTTTCTTTTTTCGCATCAATACTTACCGTCATGCGTTTGCTCTTGTCTTCCACTTTGATGTTGGCGTAACCATGCGCCACCGTCAACGGCATATCGGTTACCGTATGTGGCTTAAACAACGTCGCACTGATGTAGGCATTCGGCAAATACTGGTCATCAATTTTGAGGTTGAGGCTGGCATTTCTATTGTTGACATCAACATACTGATAGCTCACTACTTTATCTGTTTCAACCGTCACCAACATGCGGCCGTTAAATGGCGTTTTAAATAAAGCCTTTACGGTTTCGCCATTGTTGTAGCTGTTTTTATCCAACGAAATATCTACGTTGCCTTCGCGGTTTACTTCAAACGCAGCATCGGCATTGCCCCATGCACCATAGCTGTAAAACCGCTGACTAACGTAGTTGCTTACGCCGGGTGCAGCTATGCGTATTTCATACTCACCCGGTGTAGCAGGTGTAAATGGAAATACTGATTGCTCACCACTCACTTGCATGGTGCGTGATGCTATCACTTTACTTTCCTTTTGCGATTCGTAGCGGAAGTAGGAGCCGCTCTTCGACAACACCGTGCGGTACTCATGCTTAATCACTTGTATTTGTGCAGTGGCATTCATCACCTGCTCTTTGCTGTTGATGGCAATCACCGGAAAATTGATGTTTTGCCGTAACGGAAAATAATTCCAGCCGGTATTGCCCAAACCAAACAGCACAGGTTGAGTGTAAATGGTGGCCCTCGACACACGGTTTACCGGCCGCCCGGTTTCATCGAAAACAGTACTGAAAAAACTGGCTTCCAACACACCAAGGTTGGCATACATAGCAGGCACATCAAAAGCAGTATTGGCAATGCCTTGCTCGTTGGTTAATCCTTCCCGCAATACCTTATCAAAAATGGTGCGTTCGTTGCTGAGGTCGAAGTCGAACTTGTTGTATTTGGCAGGTGCAATGTGCTTTTGTTTTACCTGTATTTCGCATTCATATTTTCTGCCAGCTGCCGGCGGGCCAAAATAGTTGCTGGCCTGCAGGTTCAATTGAATGGATTGTCCGGGCATCGCTGATTCCTTATCCAAATTAGCATTCACCTTTATTCTATCAGGCATAAAGGTTTCTACTTTCAGATTTTTGCTGGCCAGCAACACATCGTTGCCGTTGTACACTTCCAACACATAAGTGCCAGTAATGGCCGATGCACTGAGTGGCACATTCACTTCTGCCCCACCTTGTGCATTCAGGTTTTTGCGCAGGCTGGTGAGCTCTTTGCCATTCGGCATCAGCACTTTCATTTTGATGGGAATAGTTCCCGGACTTTTCCAGTTGCGGTCTCGCAGTACCACCGCCGCATTCATTTTTTCGCCGGGGCGATAAATATCTCTTTCAGGATATACAAATGCATCGAGGCCGGTGCTGTTGATGCGTTTGCCCCCTACTTCAAAACGGGAAGTATTCACGGCCGTGTTGTGAAATGGCAGGTAGTTGAAATCATCACCGGTTTTGGCAATGACCATCGCCGGTTTAAAGCCGCTGAATTCTTGCCGGGCAAAAGGCACTTCGGCCACGCCATCGGCATTGGTATTGGCAGTACCCAACAATTGATTGTTGGCGCCGTACACACTTACAGCTACGCCACTCATGGCTTTGGCGGTTTGTATGCTATTGGCAAATACCAGCATTTTATCAACGCCCTGCTTGGCTATGAGGCCCACATCACTCAACGCCACAAAACGGCTATCACTAATCCAGTAATCTTCGGTAGAACGAATTTTTACATGGTAAATGCCTTTTACATCAGACAGTTTATCGGTGAGGTTGAATTGAAACAAGCGACCACTGCCGTACTTTGGCAACGACCTTGTATCTATGACAGACTCATACACCACATCGCCGAGTACTGCATCGCCATCTTCTTCGTAATAATAATAATCTTCTTCGTCTTCATTGCCCCTTTGCTCTTTGGGATAATAGCCATAGCGATGCGCCATCAGCAAATTGCTTTCGTACACTTTCGAAACAATCACTTTTATCTTGGGCACATTGGCAATGCGTACTTCAATATTCTTTGCGCCATTCTTTCCTAAATAAACAGCTTTGCTACTAGCAAAACTCAGCGAAGGTTCGAGGCTGCCAAACGCCACGCTGGTGCTGTAGTTTTCTTTCAGCACCCCGCCTACTTTTCCTCGCAGGCCTTTCTTAAAAGTCAGCGTGTAGCTATTGTCTACACTAAACTGCTCACTGGTAATGAGCAATCCATCTTCGGTAAGTTGGGAGCTATAAGCAGCCGTTGGCGATAGCTCTATGAAAGAAGCAAACTGGCCCGCCACCAACTGCTGACTGGTTTTAATCAAGATGCTTCCCTGCACACCATCATGCTCAGCCGTTACATCGTTTATACTCAATACAAATGGCGATGGCAATACCGCTTCTATCTTTTCTTCTTTCGCCGTACCGTTTTTGCCTTTATCGGGCACCAGGCCTTTAGCAATGCTGAGTTGCAATGCCAAATCTTTGTCTTCCGGTTTTACATTGCGCAGCCGTACACTCACTTTCGATTCGTTGCTAACGGTTATGAGTTCTACTTCTACATTATTGCCATCCAACTCCGCGGTCAGTTTATCCATCAATGCTTTGGGATCAACATTGTAGTTGAAGTACAAATCAATTTGCGGAATAGCAGCGGCAGCACCATCGGGCAAGGTCCAAAATGCATGGGTGTTTTCCAGTTTTAAATCTGCCGTTTTAAAGGTCAGTTCATCGTCTTCTTCGATGCTGGTAAAATCGGTTCGCTTCAGCAATACCTTATTGAGGCTGGCCGTAAAACTGCTGGCCGGCGGCAAGGGTTCTGCGGGTGAAAACACCAGCTGGTCGCGGCTTTCCCAACGGAAGCGGCCCCTGATTTTGGGAGAAAAACTGACATACTCGGTACTGTCCCATTGGTTGAGCATACTATCGGTAGCCAATGGCGCCGAAAACCGAAATGTGAGGTTGCCCAACTGTGGTACTTCATCACGGGCATTGGTGTAGCTCAAACTCACTGCATTTCGGTTGCAACTCCAAATAGCAGCAGATACAAAAAGCAGCGCCATCATCCAGCGCAGGCTGGCAGCAGAAAACCTGTTCATACAATAATTGGTTGTGTAGCGTAGGGAAATATAGCACAAAGCCGTGGGTAAAAACGGCACTGCAGCAAGGCAGTTGATAAATGTGTAGCAAGGGCAGCAAAACTGCCAACGAGGTTGGTCATGTGAAGGCAAGCTTGCCGCAGAATGTAGCGGTGCATTGCCATTTTGAAAGTACAACGGAAAAAGATGCACACACAAGTCTGCAATCGTTAATCATTCATTAATTGCCGAGCATGTATGCAAAGCATAGCATGAAGCCCTACTTTTAAACAGCATTTCAGCAACCTGTCACTTTTATATGCTGCATCGTTTTTTCTCTTCCTTTTTTTCTGCCAAAGCCGATGCAGCAGCATTACCGGCATGGCTGCGGCGTGGTTGGAAAATGCTTCGCTGGATAGCAGCTTTGTTTTTATTGTTCATGAGCATCATTGTACTGTTTCCACCACCCGATTTGCCTGCCTACAGCACTATCATTACCGACAACAAAGGCCAGGTGATTCATGCCTACCTCACCCCCGATGAAAAGTGGCGCATGAAAACAGAGTTGCACGAAATTTCGCCCTTGCTGCAACAAACCATTGTACACAAAGAAGATCGCTGGTTTTATTATCACCCGGGCATTAATCCCGTAGCCGTTGGTCGTGCTATCGTAAATAATGTATTGCGTGGTCGTGTTACCTCCGGTGCATCCACCATTACCATGCAGGTGGTACGCCTGCTCGAACCAAGGCCCCGCAATCTGTGGAGCAAAGCCATAGAAACCATCCGGGCATTGCAACTGGAATGGCGGTACAGCAAAGCAGAAATTTTGCAGCTGTACCTCAATCTGGTGCCAATGGGTGGCAATATTGAAGGCATCAAATCGGCATCGTGGTTGTACTTCAACAAAAACCCTGACCACCTGAGTTTGGCAGAAATAACGGCACTGAGCATCATTCCTAACCGGCCCACCAGCTTACGGATGGGGCGCAACAATGCATTGATTGTAAGCGAACGCAACCGCTGGCTGCAGCAGTTTGAAAAAGATGGTTTGTACCCCCACAACGATATTGCTGATGCCATAGCAGAACCGCTCACGGCTACCCGGCTACCTGTACCCCGCATGGCACCACACTTATCGCAGCGGTTGCGCAACAGCAGACAGGCCATGGTACAATCTACCATCAACAGTGAGCTGCAACTAAAAACAGAAAAGCTGGTGGCAGATTATGTTAGGCCATTGCGGATTTACAACATTCATCATGCAGCTGTAGTCATCATAAACAATCAAACCCATGCAGTTGAAGCCTATGTTGGCTCAGCTGATTTTACAGACACCATTGATGGTGGTCAGGTAAATGGTGCTGCAGCCGTTCGCCAGCCGGGCAGCACCCTCAAACCACTACTCTACGGACTTTGTATTGATGCAGGCATGCTGACACCTAAAATGCGCATCAACGATGTTGCCAGCAACTTTGGTGGCTACGTCCCCGAAAACTATGATCAGCAATTCAATGGTGCAGTGAGTATGGAATATGCGTTGTCGCATTCGCTGAACATACCTGCCGTAAAAATGCTGCACCGGTTGGGCAAAGAAAAAATGGTTGCTGCATTGGTAAAAGCCCGTTTCAATCAGATAGCCAAAGACGAAAAAAAACTCGGACTGAGCATGATATTGGGTGGTTGTGGCACCACGCTGGAAGAACTCACCGGTTTGTTTAGCGCCTTTGCGACTGAGGGTTTGTATTATGCACCACGCTACCATATACAAGACAGCAGCAAGAAGCCAAGCCGCATCCTCAGCAGTGGTGCCAGCTACATGCTGCACGAAATACTCAGCAATATCGAACGTCCCGATTTTCCGGTACACTGGCAAGCCACCGGCGCCCTGCCCCGCATAGCCTGGAAAACCGGCACCAGCTATGGCCGCCGCGATGCTTGGAGCATTGGCTACAACACAAAGTATACAGTGGGTGTATGGGTGGGCAATTTTAGCGGACAAGGCATTCCCGAACTCAGTGGCGCCAGCATTGCCACGCCTTTGTTGTTTCGCATTTTCAACAGCATTGATTACGACAATGATAAAAACTGGTTTCGCATGCCGGCCAGCATGGACAGCCGCATGGTTTGCTCCGACAGCGGACTGCCTCCGGCAGAACATTGCCAGCATGTAACCACCGATTTTTTTCTGCCGCTCATTTCACCAGCAGCAGTGTGCAATGCTGAAAAAGAAGTGATGATATCGGCCGATGAGAGAATAAGCTACTGTGTGAATTGTGTTCCCGCCAATGGTTTTAAAAAGAAATGGTACAAGGAAGCAGCACCAGAATTGCAAGCCTATTTCGACCAAAGGCAAATAGCATATGAAAGAATACCGCCGCACAATCCGCAGTGCCAGCGGGTATTTAGCGGCAACGGGCCCAGCATTGTATCGCCCGACAACAGAGCAGAGTATTTCATTGAAAAATCGCAGCCCGAACCCATTATGCTGCGCTGCCAGGCAGAGGCTGATGTAGCAAGGGTTTACTGGTACATCAACAATCGTTTTTACAAAGCCGCCTTGCCCGGCGAAGCTGTTTTTTTTGCCCCCGAAGCGGGGCAGGTAAAAATTTCTTGCACCGATGACAAAGGCCGCAACCGCGACATTAGCATACTGGTAACGGTTGTAGATTGATGTCGTTTATTCTTCCATCTTTTTGATATCGCCACTACCCGCAATGCTTTGCTTGATGGAAGGATTGCCACGGTAGTAAATATCGCCGCTGCCGGCTACGCTTACATCCAGTTTTATGCTGGCGTATACCCATGCATTGCCACTACCCGCAATGCTGATGTTCACTTCTTCTGCCAATAGTTTTTCGCATTTGCAATCGCCGGCTCCGGCTACATCCAGTTTGAGTTTGCGGGTGGTGCCACTGAGGGTGATGCTGCCTGCGCCAGCAATATCAGCCTCTACTTCCGGGCAATCGAGTGCTGCTACAATATCGCCACTACCTGCTACTGACAATTCCAGTTTTTTTATGTCTCTGATGGTGCCTTTCACCTTCACATTACCACTGCCTGCAAAAGCAATGCTTTCAACCTTAGGCAGGCTCACCCGTATTTGAATATCTTTTCGGGTACGCAAATTGACACCATTCATTACTTTCACTTCGAGCCTGCTACCATCCTTATCAATATTGATGTACTGCAGCAGATTTTCTTCTGCTTCAATAGAAACCGCAAAGTCTTCGCCGGGAATTACCTCGACCTCAAATGGTCCTTCAAAGGATAGCTTTGTAAAACCAGCCACCGATCTTTTTTCGGTGGTTACATGTCCATTGCCGGTTACAGTATCCATCCAAAAATGACAACTGCTTAATACCGGCAGCAATGCCAGCAGGATATATAGGAAGTATTGCTTTTTCATCTCTTTAGATTTCATTAACAAAATTTCTGATTTGATGCCAAAGTGCCAAACTTGAATGGGCAGACGGTTGGCATCTTTTGTTGAATGGTATTATACCAATGGCTTTTGACGATGGATAAGACGACATGCCCGGTTTTCCCCTGCCCTATCTAAATTTTCCCGAGCCTTGCGGGGCGTGTCTCAATGCTGCCTCATGGCCGTTATCTTTGCGCCCATCATGACCGAAAAAATTCTCATCCTCGATTTTGGCAGCCAATACACCCAACTCATTGCCCGTGCTGTGCGGGAAGCCAACGTGTATTGCGAAATTCAACCGTACCACAAGCCAGTAAATTATGAAGCTGGCCTTAAAGGCATCATTTTGAGTGGCAGCCCATTTAGTGTAAACGACGAAAAAGCGCCAGTGGTAGATGTAGCTGCCATGAATGCCCAACTGCCCGTGTTGGGTGTGTGCTACGGTGCACAGCTTACCGCCAAACTGTACGGTGGCCGGGTAGAAAAAAGCGACAAGCGGGAATACGGTCGTGCTTACATGGTGAAGCAACAAGACGATAGCCTGCTGGCCGGCATCAGCGACCGCAGCCAGGTATGGATGAGCCACAGCGACAGCATTAAAGAACTGCCCGAGGGTTTTGAAATTTTGGCCATAACAGATAGCATTCCGGTGGCGGCGTTTAGAAAAAGTCAGCAAGTCGGAAAGTCGGAAAGTCAGAAAGAAAATTCAGAGCTTTCGGACTTCCCTCTCTACGGCTTTCAATTTCACCCAGAAGTATACCACAGCACCGAGGGTAAAACACTCATCAAAAACTTTTTGTACAACACCTGCGGATGCAGCGGCGATTGGACACCGGCTCACTTCATCAGCGAAACGGTGGCCAACCTGAAACAACAGATTGGCGATAAAAAAGTGATTATGGCGCTGAGCGGTGGTGTAGATTCTACCGTGGCGGCAGTGCTCATCAGCAAGGCCGTGGGCAAAAACCTCTTCGGCATTTTTGTAGACAACGGTGTGTTGCGCAAAGATGAATTTGCACAGGTGATAGAAACCTACAAAGTGCTCGACCTGAATGTGAAGGGTGTAGATGCACGGGAGCATTTTTACACTAAACTGGCTGGCAAAACCGACCCCGAAGAAAAACGCAAAATCATTGGCAACACTTTTATTGAAGTGTTTGATCAGGAGGCACACAAACTCACCGACATCAGCTTTTTAGGTCAGGGTACCATTTACCCCGATGTGATTGAAAGTGTAAGCGTACACGGCCCCAGTCAAACTATCAAGAGCCATCACAACGTAGGCGGCCTGCCCGATACCATGAAGCTGGATTTGGTGGAACCGCTCCGCTTTTTGTTTAAAGATGAAGTACGCCGTGTAGGTGTAGAGCTGGGTATACCGCATGATTTGCTGTTCCGTCATCCCTTCCCTGGTCCTGGTTTGGCCATTCGCATTTTGGGCGAAGTAACCGAAGAGAAAGTGACATTGCTGCAAAACGCTGATGCCATTTATATCAACGGATTGAAGCAACACGGGCTGTATGATAAAGTATGGCAGGCAGGTACCATTTTACTACCTGTAAAAAGTGTGGGTGTAATGGGCGATGAACGTACCTATGAATTTACCGTGGCCCTCAGGGCTGTAACCAGTGTAGACGGTATGACGGCAGACTGGGCACACTTGCCCTATGAGTTTCTGGCGCATATCAGCAATGAAATCATCAACAATGTAAAAGGCATTAACAGGGTGGTATACGACATCAGTAGTAAGCCGCCGGCTACTATTGAATGGGAATAAAAACAGAACTAGAAATCAACTGGCAGAACAAATTCTAAGTAGTTATTTTCTTACCAGACTTTGATTAAAAAGCTACCCTTTTGCAAAAGCAGAGGGTAGCTTTTTAATTAATTCATTTTCTTATTTTTAAATCTCATTTATAAACCCTTTATGAGATTTATTACCCTTGCCCATTGCATTGTAGTATTACTTTTTGTCACACCTCTAAACGGTCAATCTTGCTTCTTGCTTCCAGTGAATGTGACAAAGACCGATGTTAGTTGTGAAGGAGCGAATAATGGCTCGATACTTATTTCAAACTTGCCAACCAACTTCACAAACGATTACTTTATCATAGAAATAAAAAACCTTAGCGGTGTCGTTATTTACTCCTTTGCGCAGGTTGGATTTGGTGCATCATCTATCAACATTCCTAATTTAGGACCTGGCTTATACGACATAAAAATTGACCAATACAAAAGAGAATTCATTAACGGAAAATTCGAACTGACAGAATTGATTTGCAGAAAAACAGGATCGCCGCAAATTTTGTCACCGGGCTGCGATGTTACCTTTCAAAATCTTTCCTTCAATCTGAATCCCTGCGATCCGAATTTTGGGAATGCGTCTGCAAAAATCAGAGGTACATTTTGCGCAACATGGCCCCGAACATACCGCATCATCAACGGGGTAAGAGACATGACTCAGCATGTCTTTACTGTTGGTAGTAATTATCATCCCGACACTACTTATACCAATAACCAACTGAATGGCTTAAAACCCGGCGATACAGTAAGATTTCAGTTATACAGTGGAGACTATTTATCCTGGCCCGGTGAAAACATAGACAGCAGTATTTGTACCTATTCATCGCCAACTTATGTGATGCCTTGTGACATTGCATTCGACACCATTCAGGTACTGCCCAATAGCCCTACTATACATTCCGTTGCAGGAAAAGTAAGTTCCGATTACCTGTGCAGATACGGTTCGGCTTACAATTTTTCACTTGAAGTAAGAAATGAAAGCAACGAAATACTCACAAGTGCAGCTATTCGGCAAGATGGTAGTTTTAATTTCAATATCGCCGCATCATATAGCCAGATTAGAGTAATCTGGAAGTTGAGCGATAGGTGCAAAATTGAACAGCAGCTCAATATGCCCAATAGCTGGATAGGTGGCGCAAGCAATGCATGGGAAACCCCTGCCAATTGGAGTCAAAATGAGGTGCCGAGTGCCAACAAAATGGTCTTCATTAGTAACCCTTCTGGAGTTCCAAAGAGTATCAATATCAATTCGAATGTGCAGGTAAAAAGTTTACAATTGGATGCAGGTGTAACGCTTGTGCTGACACCTGGTAAGAATTTAGTAATATCACAGTAAATAGTCCGACAACAGAAAATAAATATGAGTCTAGAATTAACGTGCAATTCTAGACTCATATCATCAGCAGCAAGCCCCCGGCTACTATTGAATGGGAATAAATCGCCATTGTTGGTGCAGACCAACAATGAATCGGTCGTTTAATTTTTTATCCTGCAGCAAAGCGGCATTCCAACAGGATGCCGCTTTTGTTTTTAGCAAACAAGCTGATTCAATTCAACCATCGCATTGGATGAATGACATACAACATATTTGGCCCCGGCCGTTTCCCTTACCTTGTCAAAAAAATACGCCATGCCACTCCCCGATATTTTCGATGCCACGGTGAGCAATGCTTTGATACAACGCATTGAACAATTACAGCCCGACATGAAACCCATTTGGGGTAGTATGAACGTGGCACAAATGCTGGCGCATTGCAATGTTTCTTACGAGTATGTGTTTGAGCCCAGCAAGTACAAACCCACGCCGGCGTTCATCAAATTCATGCTGCGGTTATTCCTGAAAAACACAGTGGTGGGCGAAAAGCCTTTCAAGAAAAACAGCGGTACAGCCCCTGATTTTAAAGTGGCAGCAGAGCAAGATTTTCAGGTAGAAAAAAGTAAAATCATCAATTACATCAAACTGGTGCAGCAAATGGGTCGCCATGCTTTTGAAGGGCGGTCATCGCATTCCTTTGGCGTACTTACCGCACAAGAATGGAACAATATGTTTTACAAACACCTCGATCATCACCTGCGGCAATTTGGCGTATAAAAAATCAATACATGTACAACAAAAAAGCTGACGATGATTCGCCAGCTTTTTTTATTTCAGTGTAGCATTCATTTAAATGCTAAATGCTTTTTCGATGATTTCTGATTGCTCTTTGGCATGTACTTTTCCATAGCCGGTGGCAGTGGCAGCACTGGCTTTGCGGCTAATGATACCAAAGTTGATGTGATGCAAATTCATCTTTAAAAAGCTGGCGGCACCCATGTTCATTGGCTCTTCCTGCACCCAGTACCAGGTAGCATTCTTATACTTTTTATGCAACGCATCGAGTTGCTTGTGTGGCAGCGGGTAAATCTGTTCGAGGCGAACAACGGCTACATCGTTACGGCCTTCAGCCTGTTGTTTCTCCAACAGTTCAAAATAGATTTTACCGCTGCAGAACAATACCTTTTTCACATCAGTAGCATTGCTGATGAATGCATCATCTATCACTTCCTGAAAACCACCTTGTGTAAATGCATCAACATGGCTGTAAGTGCCGGGGTAACGCAGGTTGGCCTTAGGGCTAAAGTTTACCAGCGGCTTGCGGAACGACCAGGTAATTTGGCGGCGCAATGCATGGAATAAATTGGCGGCTGTGGTAATGTTGGTTACTACCATATTGTACTCGGCACAAGCTTGCAGGAAACGCTCCATCCGGGCACTGCTGTGCTCGGGGCCCTGACCTTCGTAGCCATGCGGCAGCAGCAATGTAACGCCGTTCATACGATGCCATTTTTGCTCTGCGCCGCTAATGAACTGATCAATCATGGTTTGAGCTCCATTTACAAAGTCGCCAAACTGTGCTTCCCACAGCACCAATGCATGAGGGTTTGCCATAGCATATCCATATTCAAAACCCAACACGGCATACTCACTCAGCAGCGAGTTGTAAATACGGAACTTTCCCTGATTGTCGCTGATGTGTTCCAGGCGATTGTAATAAGCATCCGTTTGCTCGTCACGCAATACGGCATGCCGGTGGCTGAATGTTCCTCTGCGTACATCCTGCCCACTCATTCTTACGTCGTAGCCCTGCTGGCAAATGCTTGCATAGGCCAGCAATTCGCCGGTGGCCCAATCTATTTTTTGCTCAGTATCAAAAAGCTTTGTTTTATCAGCCAGTAATTTTTCAACTTTCTTAATGGCTTTGAAACCCTCTGGCAGGTTCATGATTTTTGTAAACAACGATTGAAGTAATTCCCTGCTGATGGCTGTTTCAGGGCTTTGCTCAAAATCGGCCTCCGTTGCTTTGTGCAACTCTCTCCACCACTCTTCCGGCTTTTGGTAAGTGTAAGGCAACGGATTTTGCTTTATGTTATCTAATCGCTCCTGCAAATCGTTCCAAAACTTTTTCTCCATATCCTTAGCCAGTGCCTGTGCTTCGGTATCACCTGTTTGCAACAGGTACTGCGTATACACCTCCCGTGGGTTGGGGTGCTTATCAATTTTGGCATACAGGCCCGGCTGAGTAAACTTCGGATCATCGCCTTCGTTGTGGCCATGGCGGCGGTAGCACACCATGTCTACAAATACATCACAGTTAAACTCCTGACGATAGCGGGTAGCAATGTCTACCGCTTTTACCACGGCTTCGGCATCATCGCCATTTACATGAAAAACCGGTGCCTGCACAGCTGCAGCCAGCGATGTACAGTAATCACTGCTTCGGGCATCAGTAAAGTCCGTCGTAAATCCAATTTGGTTATTGATAACAAAGTGAATGGTGCCACCTGTTTCGTAACCATCGAGCTTGCTCATTTGCAACACTTCGTACACTATACCCTGGCCGGCAATGCTGGCATCGCCATGTATTAAAATGGGCAGCACATGGTCGTACTGGCTGTTGTACACGGCGTCGGCCTTGGCCCGGCAAAAACCTTCCACCACAGGGTTTACCGCTTCAAGGTGGCTGGGGTTGGGTGCCAGTTTCAGGTTGATGGTTTTGCCATTGGCCGTGGTAGGCTGGCTACCAAAACCAAGGTGGTATTTCACATCGCCGCTACCCATGGTGGTATCGGGTATTGCTGTGCCTTCAAACTCACTAAAAATTTGCTCATAGGTTTTGCCCATGATGTTGGCCAGCACATTCAGGCGTCCGCGGTGCGCCATACCAATCACTACTTCATCCACACCATGGTCGGCGGCTGTTGTAATAATTTGGTCTAGGGCAGCTATACTTGTTTCGCCACCTTCGAGGCTAAAGCGTTTTTGTCCAATGTATTTGGTATGCAAAAACTTTTCGAACAGCACGGCTTGGTTTAGCTTTTCGAGAATGCGGCGCTTTTGAGGCGTAGGCAGTTCCCGATGAAAAGCAATTTCAATTTCATTGGTAAGCCAATCTACTTTTTTCTGATCACTGATGTATTTAAACTCCCAGCCTACGTGGTTGGCGTAGCATTTTTCGAGGTGGTTGTAAATATTGCGCAGCGAAGTGGCGCCGAGGCCAATAAACTGGCCAGCCTGAAAAGTTGTTTCCAAGTCGGCTTCGGAAAAGCCGTAGAAAGACAGTTCGATATTGGCCCCACGATTAATACGGTCGCGGATGGGGTTGGTTCTGGCCAGCAGATGCCCTTTGTTGCGATATCCCAAAATCATGCGGTAGGCCATGATCTCCCGTTTCCAATCTGCAGATGAACCATTGTTGCTAGCAGGAGCTGTTTTGCCGGCATTGCGGGAACTCATGGCAAAATCAAAGCCTTCAAAAAACTTCCTGAGTTCGGGATCCACACTGCCAGGATTGGCAACAAAATCGTTGTACTGGTTTTCAATAAATTGTGGATGCTGGCTCGTGATGTAAGAAAAATCTTTCATTGGATGCTACTGATGAATAGTTTATGCAGGCATTGCCTGTAGTATTGCTTCTGAAAAGGATGGCAAAAGTAGGCCAAAAGCAGACGCCATCCCTTGTGAAAGGCAACCTAAAAAACAAGGGAAATGTTCGGACAGAGACGCCATTTCTTGGCCTTTTTTAAAAGATTGAGGGTGAAAACAGAAAAAAAGAGAGATTTTGTTTGGCTGGTGTAGCAGCTATCCCTACTTTTGCGTCCCAATTTTAGAACACATGGCTAATCATAAGGCAACCAAAAAGGATGTACGTCAGGCTTCAAAGCGCCGCGAACGCAATCGTTACTATGGCAAAACAACCCGTAACGCTATCCGTGACCTCCGTTCACTCACTGATGCTGCTGCAAAAGAAGAAAATCTTCCTACTGTAGCAAGCATGATTGACAAACTGGCTAAGCGTGGTGTAATCCATAAGAACAAAGCTGCAAACCTGAAGAGCAAGCTGGCCAAGCACATCAATGCTGCCAAAGCTCCTGCGGCTGCTTAATTGCTGATAGATTTTTAATCATATTTGTCCCGATCGGATGTCCGGTCGGGATTTTTTGCTTTGTACCTACCCCCCTCAATGGGCTGCGGCATGTTCACCGTCAAATACCCATTCAATCATTTTTATGCGATTCATTTTCTCGTTGAGCTTCTTGTTCATTTCCATTTCCTTGTTTTGCCAAACCACGCCTTTTGAAATAAGCAATGGCACAGAAAGTGCCACCTACTTCGAAACCATTGCTCTGTATCAGCAGCTCGACAAACAAAGCCCGATGGTATCTGTGAAAACAATGGGCACCACCGATGCAGGCTATCCCCTGCACCTGGTGTTAGTGAGCAAAGACGGCAGTGCCGACCCCGCCAGCTGGCGCAAGCAGCAAAAAGTGGTGATTATGGTAAACAATGGCATTCACCCCGGCGAACCAGATGGCATTGATGCCAGCCTCATGCTGGTGAGGGATGTCATCACTAAAAAAACAACTTTGCCTGATAATGTAGTATTGGCCATTGTACCGGTGTACAATATTGGTGGCAGCATCAACCGAGGCAGCTACAGCCGGGCCAATCAAAACGGTCCGCTGGAATATGGCTTTCGGGGCAATGCACAAAACCTCGATCTGAACCGGGATTTTACCAAGGCCGACAGCTACAATGCGCAGTCGTTTGCCAAAGCTTTTCATTGGGTACAACCTGATATACTGATAGACAATCACGTAAGTGACGGCGCCGATTTTCAGCATGTATTTACCCTACTTACCAGCCAGTACAATAAGCTGGGCGAACCACTCGGCAGCTGGCTGCGCCAATCGTTTGAGCCGGCACTGTACCAGCAAATGGATAAGAAAGGCTGGAAACTTTTTCCTTATGTAAACTTCGACAGCTACGACCTGAGCCGCGGCATGACGCAGTTTTACGATCCGCCCCGCTACAGCAGCGGTTATGCGGCTTTGTTTCAAACCATTGGCTTTGTGCCCGAAACACACATGCTAAAGCCCTACCCCGAACGAGTACAAAGCACTTACGATTTTATGGTGACAGTGATGCAGCAGGCTGCGGCCATGGCGAAAGAATTGAAGGCCACCAAAAAAGCTACGCAAAACGCATTGATGCAAACTCAACAATGGCCACTGGCATGGACGCCCAACCGCAACAAAAACGACAACCTGACTTTTTTGGGTTACCAACGAGATACGGTGATAAGTGAAGTAACCGGCCTGCCGATTATGCAATACAACCGCCAGCGCCCTTTTAGCGGACCGGTAAAATTCTTTAGCTATTTCGACACTAGCAAAACTGTACACATTCCGAAATACTACGTGATACCACAAGGCTGGCACAACGTAACCGACAGGCTGAAAGAAAACAATGTGCAAATGCGGCGGTTAGAAAAAGACACTGTGATAACTGTAAAGGCTTACAAAATAGAATCGTACAAAACCAGCCCCAGAGCTTACGAAAAACATTACCGTCAATCGGAAGTGAAAGTGCAGGCAGTGCAGCAAACCATCACTTTCCGAAAAGGCGATTACCTTGTTGCTACCAATCAGCCAGCCCGCAGGTATTTAGTAGAAATGCTGGAACCCACCGGCGACGACAGCTTCTTCTCCTGGAATTATTTCGATGCCATTTTGCAACAAAAAGAAGGCTACAGCGATTACCGCTGGGAGCAAGTGGCTGCACAATATTTAAAAGATCATCCGGAGCTGCGCCAACAACTGGAGGCGAAGAAAAAAGCAGACCCGGAGTTTGCCAAAAACAGCAGCGCCATCCTGAATTGGGTGTATAAAAACTCGCCTTACTACGAACCGGCCCACATGCGGTATCCTGTTTTCAGTATTGAATAAACGCATGCTGAATATGAAAAAGCCGGTTATGAAACATAACCGGCTTTTTCATATCCTGACCTAGGTTATTGTTGGGTAACTTCGGGAATAGTATGTTGCTGAATATTCTTGCGAACGCCGCAAAATTGCAGACCATGAAAAAAAAGTTTAGCCTTTTCCTATCCATTGTTTTTGCCTGCACAGGGGCACAAATATTTGCACAACAATGGACGCTTACACCTTACCCCCAACAAGCACTGCTTATTGAATGGCAACATCCAAACATGCAGCGCAACGAACGCATTGGCGATGCTTTGATTGCAAAACCCGTTGGCCAACCGCAACACTTAACTGGCATTGGTAGCGTTATGATCAGCAATCGTGGAAAAGCAACCGCTACTGCAAACAAATCCTTGAGCATACAAACGAGTACGGCCAGGTTACAAATACTGGCAGCCTTCGATAGTGGCCATATCCGTGGCTTTCGCATAGCCATGCCCGATAGCATGCAGTGGTACGGTGGCGGCGAAAGAACACTCCCCATGAACCGACGTGGGCAGCGCATTCCATTATACAACAACGCTCATTATGGCTATGAACTCAACGCCGATGAGCTGAATTATTCCGTGCCCTTTATTCTCAGCTTAAATGGCTATGCGTTACTTTTTAATAACCCCGCCAAAGGGTACATGGATTTTGGCAAAACAACGCCTGGCGTGTTGGAAGTAGCGTTTGAAAGCGGCAACCTCAACATGCTCATCATTCCCGGCAACACAGCAGAGCAGTTGCTGGAACGCTACGCACAATTGACCGGCAAACAGCCGCTGCCGCCACGTTGGGCACTGGGCAATTTTGTAAGCCGCTTTGGCTACCGCAGCCAGCAGCAGGTACAAGATGTAGTGGCCAAAATGAAAGCCGACAACTTCCCCATGGATGCATTGGTGATTGATATTTTTTGGTTTGGCGACAGCATCAAAGGCACACTCGGCAATCTGGACTGGATGAACCGTAGCAAATGGCCTACACCCGATAGTTTGCTGCAATCATTACGCCGACAAAACATCCATCCGATATTGGTTACAGAACCTTTCTTTCTGAAAGGCACGAAGCAATTTGCCAATAGTCAACCGCACTTAGCCACTACCAAAAGCGGTGAACCATATATGCTCACCAAATTTTATTTTGGTTATGGCGGCCTGCTCGACTTGTTTACACCAACGGCAAGGCAGTGGTTTTGGCAGTTTTACAAACAACAAACCGACAAAGGCGTAGCCGGTTGGTGGGGCGATTTGGGTGAACCCGAAAATCATCCGGAAGATTTGTACCACAACCTGCAATCTTTCGGTATTAACAGAAAAGTGAGTGCCAATGAAGTGCATAATATCTATGGCCACATGTGGAGCAAAATGCTGTACGAAAACTGGCGCAAACAGTATCCAGAACAACGCTTGTTTTTTCTGAACAGAGCAGGATATGCGGGCAGCCAGCGCTACAGCATTTTTCCCTGGACGGGCGATGTAAGCCGCAGCTGGGGCGGGTTTCAGGCACAACTGCCCAATCTGCAAAGTATGAGCCTGAGCGGTATTCCGTACATCCACAGCGATGCAGGAGGGTTTAGCAACACACCGGAAAATGATCAGGAATTGTATGTGCGTTGGGTGCAGATGGCCGCCTTCTCTCCCATCTTTCGGCCACACGGCACTGCCTTCGGCGATTTGGAAGCTGGCGTAAACGATTTGCCGAGTGAGCCAACTTTTAAAGATGAGCCCTATAAATCCATTGCCAGAAATTATATCCGGTTGCGGTATCAACTGCATCCTTACCTGTACACACTGGCATGGGAAGCCAGCACCAAAGGCAAGCCTTTTATCCGGCCCATGTTTTTCAGCAACCACAACGACACTGTATTGATGCAAGCCACACAGCAGTATATGTTTGGCAATGCATTCTTAGTGAGCCCGGTGACAGAACGATATAAAGAAACGCAACGGATATACTTACCCAAAGGCGGCTGGTATAATTTTCATACAGATGAATTTGCAACAGGCCAGCAATGGATAGATGTAGCTGCGCCACTGGCACAAATGCCCTTGTTTATAAAAGCCGGAAGCCTTATACCCATGTGGCATGCCGGAGCAACTGCACCAAACCTTACAGCTTACAATCCGAAAGGACTACTTGATTTGAAGTTGTATCCGGGAGAGGTTACCAACAACGGGTACATATATGATGATGACGGCCAAAACCCATTGGCACTCCAACAAAAAGAAGCACACCAACTGTTGCAGTGGCAATACAGCGCAACGGACAACAGCATTACACTTCACATAAAAGCTGTCAACTGGCCAACTCATTTTACCCGCAATCTATTGTTGCATTTCCCCGGCAATGCAAGCCATCCATTTGCCATGCAAAATGCTGTTTGTACCGTCAACGGAAAAAGCATGCCCTTATTCGCAAACCGAACAACGAAAGGATGGCTGGAACTACCTCTTTCGTTTACAGGAAAACCAATCACCATTGTATTTACTAAAAAGCCATAGCACATGCCCGCCGATTACGCATACGACGAAAACTTTACCCCCGATAATCTCGATGCCAACCAAATGCTGCGGGAGTATGAGCAATGCAGCTTTTCAGGTTTTGCTTTTACAGGCTATCAATTACAGGGCAAGCAATTCAGTGATTGCAGCTTTACCGATTGCGATTTGAGCATGGCCAACATCGAAGGCACAGCATTCCGCGAAGTACGGTTCATTCGCTGCAAGCTGGTAGGCTTACAATTTGATGGCTGCAATCCGTTTTTATTTGAGATACAACCAGAAGGCTGCCAGTTGCAACTGGCATCTTTTGCCAACATGAAACTGAAGCAGGCAAGGTTTGTGCAATGCCACATGCACGAAGTAGATTTCAGCAATGCCGACCTGAGCAAGGCCAGCTTTACCGATTGCGATTTAGCAGGCGCCATATTCGACAATACCAATCTGGAGCAGGCCGATTTTCGCACCGCCATTCATTACGCCATCGACCCTGCAGCCAACCGCATGAAGAAAGCGAAGTTTTCGATAGACGGTTTGCCAGGCCTACTGCATAAATACCAGTTAGATATATCGTAAGCGGATTGCCTGCATGCACTACTGCTGCTCATAGCCCCGATGGTAGCGGATACCCCACAGCCACGCCTCAAGCGTGGCGAGGAGTAGCAGCGGACAGCGGGTGACGGAAGCCCGGGCTTGCATGGTTGCTGATGCTACTTATCATTCCTGCTATGCTGCGTGACTCTCATCACCGTGGCGTATGTCGGCTATCATTTCAGGCTACAACGGTTGCGTACACCTTTACACCCGTAACCAAAACCTTTTAGTCGTCATTATGGGTAAAGGCCCAAACAAATGCTTGTCATCCAAACGGTACTGATACCGTCGGGCTCCTACCCAACAATTCCATTCATATGAAAAAATCATCATTGAGTCTGGCACTGATAGTGCTGGCAGGAGGAGCATTTGCCCAGGCGGGCCACATTATGCAAGGCATGGGTGCTGTGAACATGAGCATGGGCGGCGCCAGCACGGCACAACCAATTGATATCAACGGTGCAATACACTGGAACAGCGCCAGCATTGCAGCATTTAAAAACAAACAGTTTTCTATTAATGCCGGTACGTTTTTTTCGGCACCACAGGTAACTGCAGCTGTGCCTACACAACAAGGCACATTTAGCGGTACTACTAAAGATGACCGCGGCGTAAGTATCATGCCGGCGCTGAGCATGGTGTGGGGCAAAAAAGACAGTAAACACCATTGGGGCGTGAGTGCTTTTGGCGTAAGTGGCTTTGGTGTTACGTTTCCGCAAAACAGCAGCAACCCCATCAACATGCCCCAAAGCCAGGGTGGCTTTGGGCAAATAAAAAGTGATTACATGATGATGCAGGTAGGCGTGACGTATGCTTACGAAATCAGCGATAAAGTGAGCATTGGCATTCAACCCACATTCAACTGGGGAGCGTTGCAGCTGGAGCCCAATCCGCTGGCATCGCCCAGCCAAACACTGGGATACCCCAAAAGCAATAAGGCAACTGCGTTTGGTGCCGGTGCACAGGTTGGCATTTACTACAACAGTGGCAAGGGCATTAAGCTGGGCGCATCGTACAAAACACAACAATACTTTGGTGATTTCAAATTTGAAAACACGTATCTCAATGGCACTCCTGCACCAGCCGTCAATTTCAAAATGAATTATCCCGCCATCTTATCTGCTGGTTTCGGATACAGCAACAAGGCTATCGATTTTGCACTCGATTATCGTTTTGTAAACTATGAAAAAACAGATGGCTTCGAAGCCAAAGGCTGGACCAGCACCGCATCGGTAAAAGGTTTTGGCTGGAAAAACATTTCCATCGTCAGCGCTGGCATGCAATACAAACTTACCGACAAAGTACCATTTCGAGTGGGCTATACTTTCAGCAGCAATCCTATCAATAGCGAGTTAGCATTCTTTAGTGCACCTGCACCGGCCATCATCAAACATGGTTTTCAAATTGGCACTGGCTTGCAGCTGGGCAAGCATGGCAGCATCAATGCCACGTATCACCACGGCAGCAGTGGCGCCAGTGTAAGCGGCCCCATACTTAGCCCAATGATGATTAGCGGTGCAAACCCATACGGCGCCATCCCCGGCAGTAGTGTGAGCTACAAAATGACCACCGATTTATTCATGCTTGGTTACACTTATCATTTCTAAAAATTCACTTTACTTACAACAACCAGAAAGCATGCATCACCATGTAGTGATGCATGCTTTTTTTAAACGCAGTACATAATGGAATCGTACAGGGGGCTATCATCATTCGTACAAACAGCAACTGCTGTTCGGTGCCCTTTGGCTCCGCTCCGCTGCGGCCCCGCTTATGGCGGGGCTACCCGCCGGTCATCCGCAGCCCTTCGGCTATGTGCATGTGGCAGCCTTGCCCAACTCTATTGCATTCCTGAAATTTTGCTACTACCTTACCACTTACATCTCATTCTCTCACCCGCAACACAACAGTGATGCACAAACCAATCTTCCATGAAAATTAACGGACAGATTTTTGAAGTCACCGACATGGCAAAGTTTGCCATGGCTTATTTAGCTAACTCCAGCAATCCCGGCACGGCCCACACCAAAACAGCTGCCAACATTCGGGTACATCTGGCATCAGTTATTCCGGCCATGCCATTTGGTTTTTTCCCAAGCCTCTCACTAAAAACCTACAGCGGCAGCGATGGCAAGTTTAGTTTCAATGTGAGTGCTGCACAACTCAAACAACTTAAGGCCAACAAAATGGCGTACATACTGGCCTACCGAAAAACGGGCAGTATGCAAGCTATGGGACAAACCATCGAGATTTTTGAACCCGTGTACCGCAGCGAGGCATTTGATATTAGGAAGTACAAGCCACCTACCCTCACCAAATTGTACTTTGTGCCTTACAATGTACCTGATAGTGCAGGCATTTCTCAAACCATGGTGGATGAGCAAATTAAAGCTGCTAAAAAGAAGTTTAAAGACATCGACAAGCTCAGTGCAGGTATTCAAAATGGTTACATCAATGTAACCGGCAGTGGCCGCGGCGCCACCATCAAATTCAAAATTGATTTGAGCGTTAGTACATCTTCGAACCTTAGCAGCTACATCAAAGGAAAAGTAGACGACCTCGATATTGATTTACCCGGTCCCGATTTTATTGTGGGCATTTGCGTAAGCAAAGATGACATTGCGAAAGATGTGGACAAGGGCATTGCGGAGATTATGAAAGAAGCCAACAAAACTGTGGAAACTGAGCTCATCAATCAAGTGGCTGCGCAAACGGGACAAAGCAAAGCCATTATCAGTAGCCTTATGAAGACAATGGCTACCGTTACTTTCCGCTCATTAAGCTATCCGGTGGTGGGCAGCAAAACCGTAAAAGTACCCGGCATTCCTGCTATGAAAATTGATATACGTGCCGTGGTGCCAAGACTCTCCATTGGCTTGCCCAGAAAGTTGTAACTGATTAAATTATGTTTGGATACGAAAGAGCTGTTACCAATTAGTAACAGCTCTTTCGTATTTTATTGCAACACCACACCCTGCAACGGAGGTACTGTAACAGCGCCACCTGGCTGCTTTACACCAGTCAACAAGTTGGTATAATCACCAGTAGGTATTTGTGCAGTGGCTTCTGTATTGCCGGCATTCAGCAATACCCAAATGGTTTGTTTGCCATCGAAGCGTTTGTACACCAAAAGCTTGTTGTTGGTTTCTGTAAAAGCAATATCACCCCGGCGCAGCACACTGTGCTTGTTGCGCAAGGCAATGAGTTGTTTGTACCAATCAAAATGTTGCTGATTGAAACCTACGGAATCGTAGCTCTTTGGCCCGGGCTGATAGTTGGTACGGGTTTCCGGTGCAAAGCTCATCTCCTTCCACCACAGCGGTTTGCGAGGGTCAGGATCGTCGCCTCCCCACATGCCCATTTCTTCACCATTCCAAATTTGAGGTCCACCAACGGATGTAAACAAATGCAGTAAATACAACCGCACCCGCTGATAGGTTTCTGCATCGGGTTTGCCGGTTTTGTATTGCGGGTCATCTTTAGGCAAAGCACGGAATTTATATTTACCGGGATTGTAAAAGCAAGTGAGCAAACGGGGAGCATCATGCGTACTGCTCACATTCATCATGGCATAGCGATTAGCTTTTTGCAAGCGGTTCCACTCAAACTGCAAACTATCGGCCAGTTGTTTGGCATCAATCGAAAAATCACTCTTGCTGAAGAAATATTTTGCCGACCGGTAGGCGTGGTAAAACATCACCGCATCAAACACATCGCCGCTGGTGTAGGGCACAGGATTCATAAATGGATCGGGCCATTGCTCCCACCACACTTCGCCTACCAAATACGCATCGCCTTTCGTTTGTCTTACTACTTTGCGCCACTCCCGCCAAAAGCCAAGCCCTACATGATCGGCCACATCCAACCGGTAGCCATCAATTCCTTTGCTGGTATCACCATTGGGTGCCAGCCATCTTTTGGTTACGGCAAAAATGTGCTCCTTGGCTCCTTTGTTGATGTTGCCTTCGTAGGGATGACCAATTTTTCTTTCAGTAGTGATGTCTACTTTTTTTAACTCAGGCAAGCTGGGAATGTTTAACCAGCCTGCGTATTGCATTTCATTGGTTGGCGTAGCCGGGTCATCAAATTGCGAAATGTTATACCAGTCTTTGTACGCACTGTTAGCGCCATTTTTCAGCACATCTTGCCAGGCCCAAAAAAGCGTACCCGTATGGTTCCAGCTGTAATCGAGCACCACACGAATATTGCGCTGGTGAGCTTGCTCTATCAATTGTAAAAACAGTTTATCCGCTGCTGTCCACTGCCAGGTAGCAGGGTCGTTCGGATTTTCTTTGGCAATGATGGCCCTGTCGCCTTCGGGGTCGGGGCCAAAATGTACATCTACATGATGATAGTAACTGGCATCGTATTTATGCAAAGAAGGTGCATCGTTAATCGGGTTGATGTACAAGGCATTGATGCCAAGGTCTTTCAAATAATCTAACTTATTGATAAGCCCTTGCAGGTCGCCACCATAGCGGCGAAACTGCAGCCAGCTGTTGAAATCTCGTGTCGTATCAGTAGCGTAATCATCTTTCTGATACCAATTTTGCCCCCAAGGTGTAATATGCCAACCCACAGGTGCCTGCACTTGCAGTGGCGGAATGGCTATGCTGGCCGCAGTAGGATCATTGCTGCTATCGCCGTTGCTAAACCGTTCTACAAAAACTTGATACCAAATGGCATCTTGTGCCCAATCGGGCGGTTGGTTGAAGGGCGTTGACGCCACTTGTTGCTGAGTGTTGGTTTGGCAGCCCATCGATAAAATGGCCGCCAACAAAACGACGTTACGCATAACTGAAATTTTGGCAAAGGTATTTGAGAGAAGATAGCTGAAAAGTAAGCGATATCATTTTTGAAAAAGCTGCAACATCTCATCCCTACAAGTATTGACCAAACCGGAAATTCACCTACTGCCACTCAATCGCAATACATTTGTGCATATCATGCCAATTGCCACTCCACCATTGTTTCAAATTTATCAGCTGGATGCTGAGGAGGCACTGCGCATTCAACAGTCTGACAATCCGCCGCACAAACATTTGTACGAAGAACTCATTATTGGCGAATATGGCACTCTCGAACACTTTATTGATTTTGAAACGATGCAATGCAGTGCCCCGCTGGCCAGCTTTGTAACCAAGGGCAAGCTGCATCGTGTGGTGCCCGGCCTGCAAAATGGCCACTGCCGCATGTGGGTCATCCGATTTCAAAGCGACCTTATTCCGGAAACCACTTTTCAATTGTATGCCTGGTATCATCACCATGCTACCCTTTCATTACAGCACAGCGATTGCTTTCCACGCATGTTGCAGTTATGCCAAATAATGGCCGATGAAATGACACGGCCCGAACCAGAGTTGTCCATCATCCGCCACTTGCTGAGTGCCTTGTTTAGCATGTTGGAATCTGAAAGAAAAAAGCTGCAGCCCGAAACAGCAGCCATTGCCAACAAATCGGTAAACCAAAGTTTCCGCAATTTGCTCGACCTGCTGGAGCAGCATTATCAAAAACCCGAGGGCGTGGATTTTTATGCGGAAAAATTATTCATGTCGGCCCGCAACCTCAATCTTATTTGCCAGCAGGTGCTGAGCATGAGTGTGTCGGAAATGATTGAAACCCGCAAACTCACCGAAGCCAAAAACCAACTCATCTACAGCAGCAAAACCATTGCCGAAATTGGCTTCGATTTGGGCTACAAGGAAAAAGCCTATTTCAGTGCTGTATTCAAAAAGAAAACGGGGCAAACACCCGGTGAGTTTCGGGAAGAAATGCAAGAACGGTTATCCTGATTTTATCATCCTTTTTCCGAAAACTGATACCGGCAAACGGGCATCTTGTTGGAACTTTGCAAATCCATCATCTGTAGCCTACCCGCATGCATCGAAAACAATTTATTCAATCACTGGCAGCCATACTGCCTGTATCCGCTATAGCTATGCAACTACAATCACTCAACCGCATTGCACAAACTTTTACCAGCACGGCCACCATGCCCGTATTGTTTTTAGGGCATGGCAGCCCCATGAATGCTATTGAAGAAAATGAGTTTGTAGCAAGTTTTAGAAAAATGGGACAGGCACTGCCCAAACCGCAGGCCATCCTGTGTATTTCCGCACACTGGGAAACCCGTGGCACTATGGTGACTGCAATGGAGCAACCCCGCACCATTCACGATTTTGGCGGTTTTCCCAAAGAATTGTTTGCCGTGCAATACCCTGCCCCCGGCAGCCCCGATCTGGCCCGTATTACACAGGAAATCATCACCCAAACAACGGTTGGGTTAGATGAAAAATGGGGCCTCGACCACGGTGCTTGGAGTGTAATTAAACACCTTTACCCCAATGCCGATGTGCCCGTGATACAAATGAGTATTGATTACACGCAGGGGCCTGCTTACCACTACGAATTGGGCAAGCAATTGGCGGCTTTGCGCAACAAAGGCGTACTCATTGTGGGAAGTGGCAACATGGTGCACAACTTGCGCATGGTAGCCTGGGATAAATTGGATACCCCCGGCTTTGGCTACGATTGGGCACTGGAAGCACGTGAAAAAATGAACACAGCCATTCTTAATGGCAACCATCAGGCACTTGTAAACTTCAAGCAGCAGGGCCGGGCTTTTGATTTGGCTATTCCTTCGCCGGAGCATTTTTTGCCCTTGCTGTACACGTTGGGTTTGCAACAAAAAGGCGAAGCCATTTCGCTGTTTAACGATCAGGCCTTGGGTGGTTCGCTAACCATGACCTCGGTACAAATTGGATAGAAAATATACATGGGTGCTGAAAACCAGCGCTTTAGCTTGAGGTAAATGGGTAAGAGGCATCAAGAGGTGCCTCTTTTTTTACCACAGAAAAAGCAGTGAAAAATGTGGCTAAAACCCTTGCTGCATCGGCATTTTACCCTACTTTTGCCGCCCCGAATATTAAACCATCGGGGTTTTATCATGAATTTCTTTTTGAAACAACTAAACGCAGATGCACAGGAGACCGCTGGCGCCGCTGAGGAAGCTGCTGCCGAGCCTACTGCGACAACAAATGTACCTGTGGAGGCTCCCGTAGCCGAAACTGTTGCTACTGCTCACGATGACTTCGACTGGAGCATTGACAAGCGCAACGTAGCCATTTACAACGACAGCGAAAGAGAGAAGTACGACAAAGTGTACGACGCTACTTTCCGCACTTTCAATGATGGCGAACTGGTTAACGGTATTGTAGTTGGTTTAACCAAAACTGATGCCGTAATCAACATCGGCTTCAAGAGTGATGGCTTAATCAGCCTGAACGAATTCCGCGACGCTCCCATTCAAATTGGCGACGAAGTGGAAATTATGGTGGTAGAAAAAGAAGACCGCAACGGTCACCTCAACCTCAGCCGCCGTCAGGCCCGCATTAGCCGTGCCTGGGAAAAAATTGTGGAAAGCCACAAATCCGGCGAAGTGGTTACTGGTACCGTTACCAGCAAAACCAAGGGCGGCCTGATTGTAGACGTATTTGGTATGGAAACATTCCTGCCAGGCTCACAAATAGACGTGAAGCCGGTAACCGACTACGATCAGTTTGTAGGAAAGACTATGGAATTCAAAGTGGTGAAGGTGAACGAAACCATCAAGAATGCTGTAGTGAGCCACAAAGCCCTCATCGAAAGCGATATCGAAGCACAACGTGCCGAAATTATTGCCAAGCTCGAAAAAGGTCAGGTACTGGAAGGTACTATCAAGAACATCACCGATTTCGGTGCGTTCATGGACCTCGGCGGTTTGGATGGCTTGTTGTACATCACCGACATCAGCTGGGGCCGCATCAACCACCCTTCAGAGGTGTTGAAGCTCGACCAGAAGCTGAACGTGGTAGTACTCGACTTCGACGACGACAAAAAGCGTATCAGCCTCGGTCTGAAGCAACTGACGCCACATCCTTGGGATGTACTGGCTGAAAACATTCAGGAAGGCAACACCGTAAAAGGTAAAGTAGTAAACATTGAAGACTACGGTGCATTCCTCGAAATTATGCCTGGCGTAGAAGGTCTGGTACACGTAAGTGAAATTACCTGGGCCAACACACCAGTAAACGCTAAGGAATTCTTCCAACTGGGCAATGAGCACGAAGCGAAGATTGTGACGCTGGATAAAGACAGCCGCAAGATGAGCCTCAGCATCAAGCAACTGAGCGACGACCCATGGAGCACTATCGAAGACAAATACCCTGTTGACAGCCGTCATTCAGGTGTTGTAAAAAACATCACTCCTTACGGTGTGTTTGTAGAAATGGCTCCCGGCATTGGCGGTATGATTCACATCAGCGACCTCAGCTGGTTGAAGCGTTTGAACCACCCAAGTGAGTACACTAAGGTTGGCGAAAACATCGACGTAATCATCCTCAACATCGACAAAGACGGTCGCAAATTGCAACTGGGCCACAAGCAGCTGGAAGAAGATCCCTGGAACAGCCTGGGTGAAACTTTCCCTGTAGGTTCTGTACACGAAGGCACCGTGATTAAGAAAGATGACAAGGGTGCTGTAGTAAGCCTGCCTTACGGCCTCGAAGGCTTCGCTCCTGCCCGTCACCTGGCTAAAGAAGATGGCACTACCATCGCTGCTGAAGAAACGAACCAGTTCGTGGTTATAGAGTTCGACCGCAATGAGAAGCGCATCGTACTGAGCCATGCCCGCATCTGGGAACGTGCTAAGCAGGAAGAGTTTGAAACTGAGAAGAAAGAGAAGAAGGCTGAAGCCGAGAAAACTCAGAAAGCAGTGAAGACTATCCAGAGCAAGGTAGAAAAAGCAACCCTGGGCGACCTGGGTGTGCTGGCCGACCTGAAGAAAAAACTGGAAAGCGGCGAAGGCAACTAAGCTTTTGCAACACGCACTTGCCCCGCAAGTGTAGCTTCCACACATATAAAACCGCCCTGTTGAAAAATGGGGCGGTTTTTATTTTACCAAGCCGGTGTCGCAGATACCTTTGCGTTCATTCATTTATTGATACAAAACTTTGTAGCGTATGCCACGTGAGCAACACACAGACCAAGAGCACAAACACGACCGTCATCACCGCAACAGCGATGAAAAATTTGAAGCAGAAGTAAAGCAGTTTACAGAAGACCCGGCCAAACTGGCCCGTGAAATTCTCAGTCTGAAAAAAGAACTGAACCGACTGCACTATAAAGTAAAAACCTATCAGGAATCGAATCGCAGCCTGCAAATAATATCTGCAGTTATCACATTCATCTTACTGGGTGTAATTGTAGCCAAATTGTACAGTGGCAAATAATCACGTGCTTTTATTGTAGCTGCCGCAGCAACAAATCGTTGAAGTTTTGCATAGAAGAAATTTTCAGGTCGGCAGCGCCCCAACGGGCCTGTTGTAACTGAGCAGCAGCAGGCACCACCACGCATTTCATTTTGGCAGCCTTGGCCGCAATCATACCATTAAAAGAATCTTCGAAGCAAATGCAGCGGAGCGGATTTGCTTGCAAGGCAGCGGCACAAACCATATATACTTGTGGGTGAGGCTTGCCAAAAGGCATGTGTTCTGCACTGGTGATAACTTCAAAGTAAGAACGAATCTGCAGCAAGTCGAGCACTACATCTGCCAATCGCATGGGCGACGATGTAGCCAGCCCTATACGAATGCCTTTTTGCTGAAAATATTGCAATATGTAGGGTACGCCGGGCAACATTTTTCCCTGTGCTTTCACCAGCTCAATTACCGCATCAATAATATCAGTTTCAGCCTGCTCAATATCGGCGTGTTGCAGGTTGAAATGAGTGAACCAATACTGTAACCACTCCTTGGTTCGAAGCCCTGTACTAGTGGCATACTGTGCATGCGTAAGCGTAACCCCGAATTTGCGCAATAATGCTGCACCCGCCAGCTCCCACAAGGGTTCGCTATCGATGAGCAATCCATCCATATCAAAAATTACTGCTTCGGTAGAGTAGGCATTCATGCCGCGAAGTTGCAGGAAGATGCCCATTCGTTTCACCTTGCAACAGAAATGATGAACAGAAAAAAAGTTCGCTGTTAATTTTCCTACATTAGCCGCCGAACTACAACGTGATTGCATGCCAGGTATTGGAGAAAAATTAGCCAAATTATCATTGATAAAGGCACCTGTGTACACACTGGTGGGCCTGGCCAGTTGGCCCGGCCTGAATGTGGTAAACAAAACGCAGATCAGCGGCATGGAGCACATCAAAGATTTGCCGCATCAGAATGTATTATTTGTGAGCAATCACCAAACCTATTTTGCCGACGTCATTACTTTCCTGCATATTTTTTGTGCCCGCCGCTGGGGCAAAATGAACCGGCTTGGCTTGCCTTATTATTTACTATTCCCATTTACCCGTGTAAAGTTTATAGCAGCAGAAGAAACCATGCGCAGCAGCCTGCTCAGCCGCTTGTTTGCATTGGCTGGCGCCATCAGCATTAAGCGGACCTGGCGGGCCAAGGGTGAAGATGTACAACGCCAACGCGACGAAACAGACACGCAAAAAATTGATGAAGCATTGCAACGCAACTGGGTGATTACTTTTCCGCAGGGTACCACCAAGCCTTTTGCACCCGGCCGCAAAGGCACGGCACACATCATTAAAAACAACCGCCCTATTGTGGTACCGGTTGTTATCAATGGCTTTTGGCGGGCTTTCGACAAAAAAGGATTGCAGTTTAAAAAGCGGGGCTCTACGCTCAACATTAGCATTAAACCGCCTCTGCAAATTGATTACGATGCACCTGCCGATGCTATTTTAGAGCAGGTGATGGATGCCATTGAACAAAGCAAAAAATACATGCTCAAAGGCAAGCACCACGTTATGAATTTATTGGATAAATAAATTCGAAGACGGTTATACGGTAATCTTCAGGTGTTTGATGATTTTCTCCGGATCAAAATCACGATCTACACTGGGCAGGTATATTTCAAACGCTTCGTGGCGCAGTTTCTTCGCATACTCGGGGCTAAAAAAGTGATTGCCATCTTTCACCACATAATTCAAAATAAAAAAGCGATATGCTTCCCGCAAAAAACGAATTTCATCGGCCTTCAATGGAAACACTTTGTGATACTCTGTGAGGAACGTTAGAAACCGAGGTTCCATCATGGTATCTATCACATAGCTGAATACGGTTCTATCGCCCACATCACTTACTACCCTGCTCAGGAAATAAAAATCGAGCATGCGATAGCTAATGCGAAACCAATCATAATCCCAGCGACTAAATAACTCATGTTTATTGATGACAGAAAAGTTGCCAATGTTCCAATCAATAAACACAGGAATTAATTCAAAGGAACCCACATTGCATTTGAGCCGGTTTTTCAAAAACTGCTCGCAGTGATATTTGATTAAATCGGCATGCATGCGGCTGCCAAATGTGCGTGGATTTTTTTCGACAGTCTGCAGCAGCGCATTGATATCCGTACGCAATGTTTTGCCCGACTTAGGTATCACATTTTTGATACGGGTACAGGCCAAATGAAATTTCGCCATTTGCCTTGCCAGGCTTTTAATGTGTGCATCATCTAAGCGGCGGGGCAGGCGCTCCATCACCCTCGTTGGATTGTAAAATACCACCCATACATCATGCTTCGCTTTTTTATGGCGGTAGATGTACACCCTGTTGTTTTTCTGCAAGCTTTTGGCCAGCAGGTTTTCAAAGGGGTACAACAGATTATTGCTCAGCGTTTGAATTATACGATGGTCCTCTTTGAAAAACTCATACTTGCCATAGCTGGATGCTTTAGCAATGATGAAATCACCATCAGTAAAAATGACTTTGCACACCCGGTTGGTACTTACGTACACACTCAGGTCTTCTATACGGGCAATGGTACGGCTGGCATCGTAACCTTCCCATGCTTTATGGATGATTTGATTGTAATCGATGTTCATAGTGGCGGATAAACCTGACTGTACTTTGTATCGAAAGTCATTTTAAATGATTTCAAAATAACGGCGTAACTCCCAATCCGTTACAGCGTCGCTATACTGTTTCCATTCATGAATACGGGTAGCTGTGAAGTGTTGCACAAATGCTTCGCCCAGCAGTTCATTAGCAAAAGCAGATTGCTGCATGGCATAAGTAGCATCGGCCAAATTGCTGTGCAACGGCAGGTTGCTTTCTTGTGCATATGCATTACCTGAAGTAGCGGCCAACCGCAAGGGTATTTGGTGTTTGATACCATACAAACCCGACGCCAACGCGGCAGCCATGGCGAGGTACGGATTGCTGTCGGAACCTGGGATGCGTGTTTCAACCCTTGTGGCCTTTGCATACGGATGCAACACACGAATAGCCGCTGTGCGATTGTCATAACCCCAGCTTACGGTAGTAGGTGCCCATGCACCCTCTACCAATCGTTTATAGCTATTGATGGTGGGTGCATACATGGGCATAATATGTGGGAGGCACAACAGTTGACCAGCCACATAATGCTCCAGCATTTTGCTGATGCCCCGCTCCTGCGCCGCATCGGCAAACAGGTTTTCCCCATTCGCATTCCACAAGCTTTGATGCAGGTGGCCACTGCAACCCGGCAACTGCTGATTCCATTTGGCCATGAAGGATGCCATGATACCAAAACGATTCGCAATTTCTTTTACGCCTGCTTTAAAGAGCACGGCTTTATCTGCAGCCGCCAACACTTCATCATGTGCAATGGCAGCTTCGTACACACCGGGGCCAGTTTCCGTATGCAAGCCTTCGATGGGAATATTGAAAGCGGTGAGTTCATCAAACAAGGCATTGTTGTACTCTATTAACTGCGAAGGCCGCAACACAGAGTAGCCAAACATACCAGGTGTAACGGGCTTGGGTTGCTGATGATTTTTATCGGCCAGCGATTGTGGCGTTTCTGCAAAATTGAACCATTCAAATTCTTGTGCAAAACGGGCAGTGAAACCCATTTCGGTTGCTTGCTTCGCCACTCGCTTCAGCAGGGTGCGGGGGCATGCAGCTACTGTTGGAAATTCGGCCAGCAACAAAGGCATGTTGTCTTGCCATGGAATTTCCCTGAGTGTAGATGCATCCAACCGGCACAGCGCATCCGGAAAGCCCGTATGCCAGCCCGTTACCTTTATATCGGTGCTGTACAAAGCATCCTGACTATCCCAGCCAAACACTACATCGCAAAAGCCGGTATCGTGTTGCAGGGCATCTTTCAATTTTTCGGTAGAAATGATTTTGCCCCGCAGCATACCATCGATATCAGTAAAGGCGAATTTTATTTTTTGTGCCCCACGTTGTTCTAACCAAAGTAAAAGTGCTTGTGCTGTCATGCGGATGTGTAAGCTGTTGGAATAATAAAGTTACAGGAATGCCAGCCAACGGCTGTTGGGCCAGCGATGCTTCAGATATTGTACAATGATATACATCACCGGAGGCAAAAGCATAGGCCACAAAATGCTTTTGTACCGGACAATGGCAGTAGCAAATGGAATAGTATAACCAATGAGCATAAGGATGGGTAGTGCTATTACCAAAGCAGCTATGAACCACGATTGTTGTGGTTGAGAAAATGCAACCACTTTTCTTTTGACTATAAAAAAGAAAGCACCCAAAACCGCCAACACGTAAACAATATTTTCTACAGCAAAAGGCAAATCATTCCATGCCCAGCGCAAATTGAGTGGCGGTGTAAGTACGCCTCTCAGCATTGCCGAAGGCCATTGAGAAAGTAAACTCCACCAGCTACCATCGAGTACCAACGCAGCCATTTGTGAGCCACCTTGCAATTGCGCAAATGCCTGCTGCCGCTGTGCAATGGCTTGCGGAATGGCATTGCCACTCAGCACGGCAAATGCGGTAAAGCCTGCCACAAATGCCAACAGCATTAACCAACGTTTAGCGGGCCATTTGGCCCATAGCCAAAAGCATATTGCAGCCAACACCGCAAACACCGCTACATAATTGCGCAAGAAAAAAACCAAGGCAATAGCGATGAGCATCCAGATTTTATTGGTCAGTTTCGGATGCTGTGTTTCCTGCCATGCCTTCCATGCAAACACACCCAAACCCAGTAAAATAAGCCCATCTCTGTGAAAGCCGCTGCACCAAAACAAGGTAGACGGCCAGCATACAATGAGGATGAGCAACCAGGCGGCATTTTTTTGCTGCAATACATTTTTCCAGCACAAAGCCAGTGCAGCCTGCCCCATAAAAACGGCGTAGTTATAAAACAAAAGGTTGCTGTTGTAGCTATCGTTGGTAAGCAGATTGAGTAATGAAATGAGCTTGATAAGTACCACATCTTTCACATCATTCAGCAGGCTGTTTTCGGTACCCAGTAAGCCAGTATCGGCGGCGTAGCGGGGCGTGTACACATCGGCCAGCCAGGCGGTGGGGTCTTGCAGCAACCATTGTTTTTCGGCTACGCCGGCAAAAAACATGCGCCAGGTATCAGCATTTTGAGTGTAGTTGGGCAGGCGGGTAAAAAAATATCCGTAGGCAATGCCCGCAGCTACTTTCAGCAGGTATAGCCCTATAAGCCGCACAGGTGTTAACCCTATTTGGCGAAGCCAATGGCTACGGCGAATGAACCACAAAAAAAGGAACAGGTATAATATGAATAAGAAGCTGGTCAATGCCTGACTGATTTTTATGACGGGTGAAAGTTAGCGGAACAACAGCACATGCTGTTGCGGCTACCTGGCACAAGTTGTTGTATGTCATTAAGGCTATGGCCGCAAGGCGTTTCAATTTATCTCGTCGTATGTTGCATTATTCTCTATTTTTCCGCCTTAAAGTATTTTTCTACTAAAACTAATCAGATAGCTTATGAGTTTGTTTGCGAAGAAGCCTTTAGCCCAAATTTTGGCTCAGGCTGCCGATTCTGAAAAAGGGCTGAAACGGACCCTTGGAGCTGGCAACCTGGTGGCATTGGGTATTGGTGCTATTATTGGTGCAGGTTTGTTTGTACGTACGGCTGCTGCCTCTGCCGAAGCTGCCGGCCCTGCGGTAACCATTTCATTTTTGATTGCGGCTGTGGGTTGTGCTTTTGCTGGTTTGTGCTATGCCGAATTTGCCAGTATGATTCCTATTGCCGGTAGTGCGTATGCTTACAGCTATGTAACCCTTGGCGAAATTGTAGCCTGGATAATTGGTTGGGCCCTTATTATGGAATATGCGTTGGGTGCTGCTACTGTAAGCATTGCCTGGAGCGAATATCTGAATAAACTGCTCGGAGGTGCGGTCCCGTATGAATGGTGCCACTCGCCGTTTGAAGCACTGCACAGTGTAACCGGCGACGCTATTGCACAAATCACTGCATTTATTCCGGAAGCCACTAAGTCGGTAGCCAACGGTGTACTCGTATTGAGCGATGCTCAGTTTGAGAGCCTGCCAGCTAATTTGGCCAGCATGGTTACGGTAACTAATGGTATCGTGAATGCTCCGGCCCTCATTATTTTGCTGGCTATTACATTGCTGCTCATCAAAGGCACTCAGGAATCTGCGATTGTGAATGCCATCATTGTATTTATAAAAGTGGCAATCGTGGTGTTGTTCATTGCCCTTGGCTGGCAGTTTATTAAGCCTGAAAACCATGTGCCATACATGATTCCGGAAGGCACTCCCGGCCACGATGGCATCTTCAAACACGGCTGGGGCGGTGTACTCGGTGGTGCGGCCATTGTGTTCTTTGCCTTCATTGGTTTTGATGCCGTAAGTACCGCTGCCCAGGAAGCCAAAAATCCCAAGCGAGACATGCCCATTGGTATTTTGGGCTCGCTGGTGGTGTGTACCATTTTGTACATCCTGTTTGGCCATGTACTCACAGGTGTAGCCAACTATACCGAGTTTAAAACGGCCGGTAAAGAAGCTTCAGTTGCCTATGCCATCAGCACCTACATGACAGGCTATGGCTGGCTGGCTACTGCTGTTACAGTGGCTATCCTCGCCGGTTTCTCCTCTGTAATTCTGGTAATGCTGATGGGGCAGAGCCGTATTTTCTACACCATGAGTAACGACGGTCTCATTCCCAAAGCCTTTGGCGATTTGCACCCCAAGTATAAAACGCCCTATAAAGCCAACTGGATACTGTTTGTATTTGTAGGCCTGTTTGCGGCATTTGTGCCAGGGCACGTTGCCGGCGACCTAACCAGCTTCGGCACCCTCTTTGCCTTTGTACTGGTAAGTGTAGGTGTATGGGTAATGCGTATGAAGAGCCCCGAAATTGAGCGTCCCTTCAAAACACCGCTTGTACCATTGGTACCCATTTTGGGTGCTGTTATTTGCACCGGTATGATTGTAGCCATCGATCAGCGTACACTGAAGTTTGCTGCCTTGTGGATGATACTTGGCTTGGTGGTATACTTTGTATACAGCAAAAAACACAGCAAGCTCCGTATTCCTAACAAAGATATTTTGCCTACTGCAGATGACTTTGAACCAATGAAATAGTAGCTTGATACACTTAAGAAAAACCGTCCGGAAGGGCGGTTTTTTTTTCGTTGCATTGGCCTTTACATTTGCAACCCAAAGCCGAAGGCTGGAGTTAAGGTTGAGGTCAAGGGTAAGATTGAGGTTGAGCAGGAAGTCTGTTTCATTCCAATCATCCTCCCCAACCAACATCCTGTATCAGCAATCCGAATTCAGAAATCAGAAATAGTATTGTATGGGTCGCATATTTGAAGTACGTAAAAGCGCCATGTTTGCCCGCTGGGATAAAATGGCCAAAAACTTTACCCGTATTGGTAAAGAAATTGTGATTGCTGTAAAAGCCGGTGGCCCCGACCCCAACAGCAACGCAGCCCTTCGCCGCTGCTTTCAGAATGCCCGCAGCGTAGGCATGCCCAAAGACCGTGTAGAAGCGGCCATCAAAAGGGCTCAGGGTAAAGACCTGGTGAACTACGACGAAATTTTGTATGAAGGATATGCCCCACACGGCGTGGCCATTTTGGTAGAAACCGCTACCGACAACCACGTTCGTACCGTGGCCAACGTGAAAGCCATCTTCAACAAAGGTGGCGGCGCCATGGGCAACAGTGGTAGTGTGGCATTTCAGTTTAAAAAAATGGGTGTGTTCAAACTGAAGCCCGAAGGACTGGATGCCGACGAGCTGGAGCTGGAACTGATTGATGCCGGCCTCGAAGAACTGGGTGAAGGCACATCGGACCCCGACAACGCTGGCAATACCACCGAAGTATTGGTGCTACGCTGCGCCTTTGCCGACTTTGGCAGCCTGCAAAAAGCCCTCGAAGAAAAAGGCCTCAGCCCCATCAGCGCCGAACTGGAATGGATACCTACCACTACCGTAAGCCTCAACGATGAGCAATCGGAAGAAGTGCTGAAACTGGTAGACAAACTGGAACAAGACGAAGACGTGCAGAAAGTGTTTCACAACCTGGCGTAACACGCTGGCACTTTTTATAACCGAACAGCCCTTTCAAAATTTGAAAGGGCTGTTTGCTTTTTTGACATGAATGGGGATTCGTTGACGATGCTCAATCAGCAATTTTATATCCTGAAATAATACCCGTCATACTGCGGGATAATAAGACAGCGCCATTGGTTGGCGAGGCATTAAATGCATAGCCATAGGTAATATTAAGTGGCACCTGCGCCGCCGTAAAGTACAAGTCTTTTTCCCAGGTAAACACTTCCTGACCCCGCCAATTGCTGCCCGTTCCTGTTTTTTTAAAACTGGTGATGTAGTGGGTATCAAAAATTTGGGATAGCCCAACTACCAAACGGCCGGTTGCATTGGTATTATCGCCCACGGTTTGCCCGCTGTATTCAACTGCTACGGTAAAATTGCCTTCAAAATGATAGAGCCCTTCTTCAGTAATGGTGATGGCGCCGTTGGTAGGCGTACCTACAGATACAGTATTAGTATTGTACAAAACAGACCGTGAGCTGCTGGTAGAGCCTCCTGTAGTAGTCTGGTTGGTTTGTACGGCAAAACGGATATCATTTTCATACGCCGTACTCAAAGTTTGCCAGCTGGGTGAGGCCCCCGCACCGCCCGAAGTAAGCACTTGCCCGGTGGTGCCGCTATTGGCATTTACATAAAAAGTACCGTTCACATTCATGTCGCCATTTACATCCAAATGGCGGTTGGGGCTGGTGAGGTTGATGCCTACATAACCGTTTTCACGAACAGTAAGGCGGGGTGTAGCCTGAGTAGTAAGGTGAACCCTGCCGGTTGTGTTGCCCGCTCCGGTGCCAAAATCTACATCGGGTGCTGCACCCGAAAAAGAACCGAGATAGCCCACGTAACCGCCATTCTCAAACAGGGCAATGTACATGGGAGCTGCAGCATCAAACCGGGCCGGGCTGTTGGCGGTAGACAATACATCGAGCCGGAAAATGGGATTGGGTTTACCAATGCCAATGTTTTGGGTATTGGCATGAAATGTAAGCACAGCAAACACCAAGACTAATAAAGAATTTTTCATACAATAATGATGTTGGATAACTAATTAAAGGCGATAAACAATAAAATGCACATCCTGATTGGCCAGCGTACCGCTATCATTTTTTACAACTAGTGCCAATCGTCCTCCGGTTGCTACATCTGAGTATACAAAAGATGGATTGTTGAAAACCTGCGAAACAGTAGCTATAGTTACAAATCCGGTTTCCGTATAAGTGATGCCGTTGAGTGTTATATAAAAAATTCCAGTACCTACCTTTTCTACTGAAAAATTTCCCGAACCGCCATTCACCACTCCATCCCACCGTATATTACCGATGGCGATAGGTAGTAAATCTGTTCCGCCTGTGGCTGGCCGGTTTACTTTTCCTGATTGCTGAATGGTAAGAAATGCACTTCGGGAGCTGTTTGTATTGTAACCCGCAAATTCAATAGCCTTGTCAGAAAGATTGGGGACGCCCAACACCAGCCGGTTGGGTTCCATAAACATGCCCCACCTGCCAATGCCCGTGTAGGTGCCAGATATAAATGGATCGAACCACCGGGTAATCATGGGCCTGTCGGCACCGTTTAGGATGATGCCTTTGTCGGCATTGCTCAGCAAAATATTGCCCGATTGTATGGTTAGTTTTTCTGCAGGCGCAGTTAAACTACCAATACCCACATTGCCACCGGCAGTTACAATCATGCGTTGTGTACCGCTGGTAAGCAAGGTTACAGGCTCCAGTGCTATAGCAGCTACTTCAAGGGTATTGTTGTAAGCTCCAACATATCCTTTCAACCCATCCGCTGTATAAAAGGCAATTTCTGAAGCATTACTGTTGGTACTTACCAATCGCAACATCACATTTGTACTTCCCACCACATGCAAAGGATTAAGCGGGTTTGAAGTGCCAATGCCTACATTTTGGGTAACCCCGAACACATAGTTCAGCAGAAACAGCAACAAAACGAGTGGCTTTAGAAGTTGATTTACTTTCATAGGTAAGGATATAAATGGGGAAAATAGTACATCCTGTCGGAGGATACAAGCCTATGACAAGATTATCCATCCCGCACAGGTTTCCCTGGGCAACGTCGCATTCTTACGTATAAATGCCCAACGGCATTACAACCATTTTTTCGGCAAACCTTATCTTCGCCTCCAATTATGAGCCAAAAAATTACCGCAGCTATTACCGCCGTTGGCGGCTATGTGCCAGAAGATAAACTCACCAATTTCGATTTGGAGAAAATGGTGGACACTAATGACGAGTGGATTCGAAGCCGCACCGGCATTGAAGAACGCCGTATTTTAAAGGGAGAAGGCAAAGGCACCAGTCACCTGGGCACACCTGCCGTGCAACAAATTATTGAGAAAAAAGGCCTCGATCCGTTAGAGATTGACTGTATTATTTGCGCCACCGTAACCCCCGACATGGTGTTTCCGGCCACGGCCAACCTCATAGCCGACCGTGTAGGTGCCAAAAATGCCTGGAGTTTCGATATCAACGCTGCCTGCAGTGGTTTTTTATACGCCCTTACCACCGGTGCCACCCTCATAGAAAGTGGCCGCTACAAAAAAGTAATTGTTGTTGGTGCCGATAAAATGAGTGCCATCATCGACTATACCGACCGTGCTACCTGCATCATTTTTGGTGATGGCGGCGGCGCTGTTTTACTGGAGCCCAACAACGAAGGCCTTGGCGTACTCGACAGCATTTTGCGTAGCGATGGCAGTGGCTGTACCCATCTGCACATGAAGGCTGGCGGCAGTGCCAAACCAGCCACCATTGAAACCGTCATGGCCAAAGAACACTTTGTGTATCAGGAAGGTCAGGCAGTGTTCAAATTTGCCGTAAAAGGCATGGCCGATGTAAGCGCCGAACTGCTGGAACGAAACAACCTGACGGCCGATGATATTGCCTGGCTGGTACCGCATCAGGCAAACCTCCGCATCATCGATGCTACGGCCAACCGCATGGGCCTGCCTACGGAAAAAGTGATGATCAACATCCAGAAATATGGCAATACTACGGCGGGTACGCTGCCGCTGTGCCTCAACGATTGGGAAAGCCAACTGAAGAAAGGCGACAACATTGTACTGGCAGCCTTTGGCGGCGGCTTTACCTGGGGCGCCACCTGGATTAAGTGGGCCTACGACGGACAATAATATCTTTTGACAACCGACCGTTATGAATGCGAACATCATGTTCGCATTTTTTATTTCTTGCAGTGTATAAAATTGATACGTGATGAAAACAATACTTGCCTTCGTGTTTTGCCTCACCAGCCTGTTGGCCGTAGCGCAAAAGCACCCCATAGAACGTACCTGGTACAATGCCGAAAAAACATCGAAGATTAAAATTTACAAAGCCGTAGATGGTAAATATTACGGCAAAATAGTTTGGTTAAAAGTGCCCAACGATCCCAACGGCAAGCCCCGCACCGACAAAGAAAATCCGGATGAAAACCGACAGCAAAAGCCGCTGATGGACCTGTTGATTCTTACCGGCTTTGCCCTCACCAACGACAACAATGTGCTGGAAGGCGGCAAAGTGTACGACCCCAACAATGGCAAAACCTATTGCGGCAAACTCACCCTCAAAGGCAATGTGATAGACCTGCGTGGCTTTTTGTGCAGCATGACTTTTCTGGGCCGCACTTCGCAATGGACGCTGGCGGAGTAAGTTTAAAACAACCCCGAAATAACGCCATCATCGCTGAGATCCATTTGCTCTGCAGCGGGCTCTGCCGGCAGGCCGGGCATCCGCATCATATCGCCTAAAATGGGTATTACAAAACCCGCACCGATGGCCAGCTCAAATTCACGTACCGTTATAGCAAAATTCTCGGGGCGACCGAGTTTGCGTTCGTCATCACTCAGGCTCTTCGGTGTTTTGGCCATACATACCGGCAAGGCCTGCAAGCCCAGTGTGTGTATGGTTTTCAGATTGGCTTTCGCTTTAACCGAATAGTCTACACTACTGGCTCCATACACTTCTTTGGCTATGCGTTCAATCTTTATTTCAATAGGTTCATCCCAACTGTACAAAGGCTTAAAATTGTTTTGTTTACGCTCAATCATTTGCACCACGGCGTTGGCCAAATCAGCAGCACCTTTTCCGCCTTCGGCAAATGCCTTGCTCACCAAGGCCTGCACACCCAACGCAGCGCAATAGTCTTGCACGGCTGCAATTTCCGCCGCATCATCCGTTGGAAGATGATTGATGCACACAATGGGCCGGATGCCAAACTTCATGATGTTTTCAATGTGCTTGCCGAGATTGGGCAAGCCAGCTAATACCTTGGGCACATCGGCCGTTTGCAGCTCCGCTTTTTTTGCACCACCATGGTGCCGCAATGCCTTGATAGTAGCCACCAGTACCACCGCTTCTGGTTGCAACCCACCTGCCACACATTTAATATCGAAGAATTTTTCGGCACCGAGGTCTGCCGCAAATCCAGCTTCCGTTACAACATAATCTGCAAGGCTCAATCCCATTTTAGTAGCCACAATGCTGTTGGTACCTTGGGCAATACTTGCAAATGGCCCGCCATGTAAAATAGCAGGATTGCCTTCCAGTGTTTGCACCAGATTAGGTTTAATGGCTTCTTTCAGCAAAGCCGCCATGGCACCTACCGCATGAAGGTCACGGGCATACACAGGCTGCCCGTCAAAAGTGAAGCCAATAAAAATATTGCCTAGTCTTTCTTTCAGGTCGGCGATGCTTTGGCTCATGCACAAAATGGCCATGATTTCAGAGGCAGGCGTAATGTTGAAACCATCCTCCCGTGGAATACCATTGTTGGTACCGCCCAGGCCAACCATAATGTGGCGCAGTGCACGGTCATTCATGTCCATCACCCGTTTCCACACAATGGTGCGGGGATCTATGTGCAGGCTGTGTTTTTTGTTTTGCAAATTGTTGTCGATAAGTGCCGACAACAGGTTGTTCGCTTTTTCAATAGCACTAAAATCGCCGGTGAAATGCAGGTTGATATCTTCCATCGGAATGACCTGTGCATAGCCACCACCGGCAGCACCACCTTTAATGCCAAACACCGGACCAAGTGATGGTTCCCGCAACACAGCCATCGCTTTTTTTCCAATAGTATTCAGGCCATCCGTAAGGCCTACACTCATGGTGGTTTTGCCTTCGCCATAGGGCGTGGGTGTCATGGCTGTTACCAATATCAAATGATGCTCTGGCCAAACGGCATCGTTGATGAGTTTGTGCGGCAACTTGGCTTTGTATTTGCCGTAGTATTCCAGATCATCGTTGCTAATGCCGAGTTTGGCAGCAATTTCTTTGATATGTCGAATGGGTGCAGCTTGAGCTATCTGCAAATCGTTGGGGAAGGCAGTCATGCAATCTTTGTTTAGTAACAGCAATTTCTGTGGAAGCCACAACGTAGCCTATGACGGCCGTCATTAACCCGCCAAAGGCTTGCGGGCAAAGGCAATAAAATCGGTAGCCGGAATATTGGTTTCGCCCAAATGCCGCATCATAGTCACCAACTGACCCCGGTGAAAAGTGGAGTGATTAAACACATGCAGCAGCACTTCCCGAACAGGCTGAGCAAATTCTTCGCCCCTCGAATTTTTATACATGAGCAAACTGTTGATGGCATCTTCATTGAGCGACTGCTGAATGAAGGGCTCCCACTGCATGCTTTGCTGCATCAGGCCGTTACAGGCATCTTTTAATGATGGATCGAAACTGGCCGAAGGAATCACCAGGTGTTCATGCAGCCGCATCCGTTGCCACCAGCCACTTTCGGCATCCCACATGTGCAAAATGGTTTTGTACAAACTATCGAAACTGGATGGCACTTGTTGGTACCATTTGTGCTCTTCCATTTGCTGAATGTGAAACAACAATTTGTGATTGGCCCATACATTGTGAGCAGCATATTGACAAAGAAGCTCTTTCATAGAAATGTCGGGGAAATGATTGCTTTTTAAATGATAGTTTTGAACAGATTGAAAGCAACTAAATGTATTTAAGAAATCATCATGGCAGATAAAAATTTTCCGTTGAGTGGCTGGAGCAGTACCGCCATTCATGGCGGTCACGAACAAGACCCCAACAGTTCGCACATTACTCCCATCTACGCTACGTCCACCTTTGTGTTTGACACAGCGGAGGAAGGCATGGAACGCTTTGCCAGCCTCGATAAAGAGAAAGTGTACAGCCGCTGGGGCAACCCTACTTTTAAAGAATGCGAACAAAAAATTGCCGCACTGGAAGCCTTTGGATTGAGTGATGAAAACGGACAACCACTCGAACTGAAAGCACTGCTGCATGCCAGCGGACAAGCGGCCATGGCTACTTTGTTTTTCAGTACGCTGAAAGCAGGCGATAAAGTATTGAGCCATCACTCACTATACGGCGGCACGTTTGAGCTGCTGCACAAAGTGCTGGCCAATAGCGGCATTGAACCCATTATTGAAGACCTGCATGATTTGGAGAAAGCAGAAGAATGGTTGCAAAAAGATGACAGCATCAAGCTCATTCATATTGAAACACCCGCCAACCCAACCATCCGTTGTGTAGATATAGAAGCATTAACACAACTTGCCAAGCGTTATGGAAAAATGGTATCCGTAGACAACACATTTGCTACGCCATACTTGCAACAACCATTTGCGTATGGAGTTGATTTTGTGTTTCATTCTACCACCAAGTTTTTGAACGGACATGGCTCTGCCATAGGCGGTGTGCTTATAGGAAAAGACATTCATTTCATGAAGACCACAGCATGGAAATGGCATGCCCTGTTGGGTGGCAATGCCAATCCTTTTGATGCCTATTTGTTGACGCAAGGCATCAAAACGTTAGAACTACGCATGGAACGCCATTGCCACAACGCCATGGAAGTAGCGCAGTTTTTGGATAGCCATCCCAACATTGAACATGTGAATTATACCGGCTTGCATCAGCACCCGGATTTCTACATCAGTGCCAGGCAAATGCGGCACCCCGGCCCCATGATGAGCTTTGAATTGAAAGGCGGATTGGAAGCTGGCAAGCAATTTATCAACCGTTTAAAAATGTGTACCAGAGCGGTTTCACTGGGCACGGTAGACACATTGCTCAGCCATCCAGCCAGCATGAGCCACGCAGGCCTCAGCCGCGAAAACCGATTGTTGTTCGGCATTACTGATGGCCTCATTCGTATGAGTGTAGGCATCGAAAATGTACAGGATATTATTGCCGATCTCGATCAGGCATTGCAGGGTTAAGTCTTTGTGTTTATCATTCAGAAAATAGTTAACTCATGAGAAACTACTTTGTATTTGTGCTGCTTTGCTTAACTGCAAGTACTTGGGCACAAAAGAAAAAACCAGCCACGAACGTTGACAAATATGCCGGCGTGGAAGCCCAACTGCAACAGGTGTTGAAGGACTGGCATGCTGCGGGCTTTGCCGTAGCTGTGGTGGAGAAAAACAAAGTAGTATTTGCCCAAGGCTTTGGTGTACGTGACCTCGACACGAAACAACCCGTTACACCAAACACGTTGTTTGCTATCGGTTCTTGCACCAAGGCTTTCACATCAACGCTGGTAGGTCAATTGGTAGCCGATGGAAAATTTACCTACGATGAACCTGTAGGCAACTACCTGCCAGAGTTGAAGTTTTTCAACAACGACATGAACAACAGCATTACCATGCGGGACATGATGAGCCATCGCACTGGTTTACCCCGTCATGATTTGTCGTGGTACCTCAACCCCAGCGACAACCGCGATAGTTTGCTACAGCGCATTCAATTCATGGAGCCTACCTATCGCTCAAAAGAAAAATATCAGTACAACAACTTCATGTTTTTTGCGCAGGGCTATGTGGTAGAAAAATTTAGTCGCCAGAGTTGGGAGAAAAACATGCTCGATAAAATTTTCAAACCACTTGGCATGACACGCAGCAACATGCCTTACAGTGCCGTAAAAGCCGACAGTAATCTGGCTTCGCCTTATAGTTATTCTACCGATAGTACGATTAAAAAAGTACCACATTACAATATTGGCGGCATGGGTCCTGCAGGCGCAGTGTACAGTTCTGTACTCGACATGAGCAAGTGGGTACAAGCCTGGATATATGGCGGCAAATACAACGGACAGGCAGTTGTGCCTGCTGTTCATTTCAAAGAAGCCACCAGTGGCCAAATGACCACCGGCGCTGGCATTCCAGAGCAAGATGTTGCTTTTATGAGCGGTGGCGATTATGGCTTTGGCTGGACGCTCAGCAGCTATCGGGGACATTATCAGGTGGAGCATGGCGGTGCAATAGATGGCTTTATTGCTACCACCGCTTTCTTTCCCAATGATAGCATTGGCATAGTAGTCTTGTCGAATCAGGATAGCCGCACAGTGCCTGCCATTGTACGTCGAATATTGACCGACCGTGCTTTGGGACTATCGTCCATCGACTGGAACAAACGCAATCTCGATGCAGTGGCAAAAGCCAAAGCAACAAACGCAGCTGCTGGTGCCAACACTAAGCCGGTAACGGTGCGGAGTGCACAACGCATGAGCCATCCGCTGGCAGCTTACGAGGGTTTGTATACACATCCCGCCTATGGTACGTATGATGTATTTGTGCAACACGACAGCCTTTGGTTGCGTACCAGCCGCAATACTTACTGGCTCAACAACTGGCATTACGATTTCTTTTATCCTGTTGAAATAATTGCAGGCGAGAAAATTGACACATCGGCTCAGGGCGGACAATCATTTCGCTTTAATACCAACATCAGCGGCGATATAGAATCGCTGCAGGCATTTGGTTTTGAAGCGCCCAATATTCAATTGGTATTTGCAAAAACAGCCAAAGCCAAAGCATTGAGCAAAGCCGATTTGGAACAATACACCGGCAGCTATCAGCTCGGCAATATGCTGGCCAAAGTGTACATCAAAAACGAGAACACATTGTATGTAGAAGTGCCCGGCCAGCCGCCATACGAACTGGCATTTACCGGAGAGCACAAATTTGTGTTTAAAGCAGTAGCGGGTTTCGCCCTGCAGTTTGAAGCCCCTGTAGCAGGCAAAGCCCCTGCCGTTACTTTTTTACAACCTCATGGCAACTACAAAGCCAATCGTCAATAACCATTACAGATTTATGTTTATCACAGTTAGAAGAGCTACCAAAGAAGATTGCCCCCGCCTGATGGAGTTGGTGCGGGAATTGGCACTGTATGAAAAAGCACCACAGGAAGTGACTGTAACGCTGCAGCATTTTGAAGAAAGCGGCTTCGGCCCCAACCCTGTGTGGTGGGCTTTTTGCGCCGAAGTAGATGGCGTAGTGCAAGGCTTTGCTTTGTATTACATCCGCTACAGCACCTGGAAGGGGCAAGCCATGTATCTCGAAGATATTTTAGTAACAGAAAGCATGCGTGGCAAAAGTTTGGGCAAATTGTTGTTTGATGCACTCATTGCAGAAGCCAAAGAGAAACAATACAAACGCATGGTATGGCAGGTGTTGGAATGGAACGAACCCGCCATCAACTTTTACAAAAAATACAAGGCCAGTTTCGATGGCGAATGGGTGAATTGTAGTTTGGATTTATAATTAAATGTTTTAAAATGAAAGTGCAAGTATCCCTGAATCTGAGTCAGATTGCAAATACATTGCTATCTGCCCAAGCAAGCTTGCATCAGATTGGTATCACAAGCTAGAAATTACATCCTTAGATGTAATACTTATTTATTTCAGTATGCATTCAAAGAATTGACCATGGCAGAAAACAACAATTCCAGTGAGTTATTTGAGCTGATCAAAACAATTGAAGAAGCCATGACAAAGGCGATTGCTATAGCCACTAAAGCGAAGACGAAAGCTATCAAGGGTGCTCGATTCGCTGAAGCTGCCACAGCCCGGGATATTGAAAAAACGCTGCTGGACGCCCAGCAGATATTATTCCCCAAAAAGGATTGACCTGTACTATTAACAGCCCGTCTAAAGTTTTTTTGATTTCAAATATTTTGGAATAATCCTTTTCATTCCTTGAGTGCTGCTGATAAACCCTTATCTCAAGTATTTAATTTTCACCTAAAGAAGGAAGGACCGGTTATTAGCCGGTCCGTTCCAGTGTGGGTTTAGGGGTTTCTACTATGATGCGTGATGAGAAACTGGTTGCAACTTATCTGGCCACATCGCAATCTATTTGCAACCTTCCATTTTTATTCCGAAAATCTCATTTTCAAACTTGCCAAATGCCCTAACTTCAACCACCTACTAAAGCCATTTTCATGCCTGCTAATAAGTCAGCACTTTCCCGCTATCGCATCATTGACCGCTGTTTGCGAAACAATATGCACCCCTTCCCCGATAAAGACTATATCAGGAACAAGTGCGAAATGGAAATTTTTGGAGAGTTGTCTGGCAAAATTTCTATTTCTCAGATTGAGAAGGACTTTGAAGCTATGCGCAACGACAAGGGGCTCGGCTATTACGCACCCATTAAATACCATAAAGTCAGAAAAGGGTATTACTATGACGAACACAACTATTCGATAGAAAAGCTTCCTCTGAATCCTCAGGAAGAAGATGCTCTCAAATTTGCCTCCCTCACCCTGTACCAGTATCGCAACATCAGCATCTTCGAGCATTTCAAAGAAGCCATCGACAAGATCTACACCCGGCTCTCCCTTTCTCGTCAGCCCGGCGATCCAATGGTTGATCAGTTTGTACAATTTGAACGTACACTTGGCAGTGATGGCAACGATTGGCTGCAACCGATTTACCATGCCATTGCCAACAATCATCCTATCAGTTTTGAGTACGACAACATTTACAAGCAAGAGCACAAAACCTTCTCGCTGGTTCCTCATTTACTAAAGGAAAACCGAAATAAATGGTATGTGATTGGCTGGTATGAAAAACATGCCGCTTATCTCACGTTTGCACTCGACAGAATGACCAATGTAATATTGGAGCCCAAAATAGTAGTGAAGCGTAGTGATTTTAATCCAGAGTCATTATTCAAAAACGCTGTGGGTATTATGGGCGGCAGTAATCATCCCATAGACTTGGTGATTGAAGTAAAGGAGCCCATCAGTGTGTTGTTGGAGAAACATCCCATGCATCATTCACAAGAAGTTACCAAGCGATTGAAAGATGGCATACAGGTGAGCATGCAGGTGATTGATAGTCCTGAACTATTGAGTCAATTGCTCAGCTTTGGAAAGCATCTTACAATAATTAAGCCGCTGGAATTAAGGCAACAATTACAGGAAACACTACAGGAAATGCTGGCGCAAAATCGATGATGCTTAAGCCGCCAGCAATGCTTTAAGACTCAAAGTACCTTTTGGCTGGCTGCTGAAATGCCAAATTTTCATGGATGCAGTAACTGGCATCTCGTGTCCATCCACATGAAGCTTTGGAAAACGTGGTGACGACATCAAAGCAGCATGATCGCATTGAAACAATGGGGCGTCTATATCAGCGATATAGAAGAAATACTGGCTATTCACAGAGAGCAAATACATGTCCATGTTCCTGGAAATCTTTCCATCAAGCTTGCCTCTTTTTCCCAGCAGTTTCACCCCGTTCCTATCATTTATTTCTGCGATTTGCCAAACGCCACTTGATAATTGCAACACACATCGTAAGCTGAGCTCCGACGATAATTTTTCCGTCTGTTGTATTACCAAACCAATCTCTCCTTCCGAAACATTTTCGAGATTAAAACAAGTATGAACTAAAAAGTCGCCTGCTAATGATGGAGGGTTCCCAATGTGGTTACAATCACTGTAGCTATGTTCAACTAAACCTTGCTGCCAAAGCATTCTCTGTTCAAAAACAAGGGTACGGTCTGTGATTTCCGCTAAGCAATGCATGAGTAACATGGGTCATTCTTTTGCCAAACTTTGTAGCATTAGATCGCAATGTATTTGAGGAGTGAAAATTCTCAATCAAACAATGGCAAAGAGATTTTTCGAAAAATCATCTCTTCATAGCCCGCCAATCCCAAGGTGCAATGGGATTCGGGGCGGCCCATAAGCCCTTGCGTTGTCGGCGTGCCAGTTGTTCCATAGCAGCCCATCGGGCATCTTGATCATACTTTTTGAAATGCCAGGCCCGGCCAGCCTGCAGCAACAATTCATTTACGTTACGCTTATCCTTCAAGAACACAATGCCGATTGTTCTGCCATACCGATCCTTATTTTTCACCAGAACCAAAACCTGCTTGCCAAAAACAAGTGATGAGGTGTACGCTTTTGCACTGTTGAAATAGGGCTGCTTCTTCTCCGGGCAGTCGATACCATGCAACCTGATCTTCACCTGCTGGTTTTGACCAGTAAGCAATGTGAAGGTATCGCCATCAGTTATTGCAATGACTTTCCCTTTCAATTGTGCTGAAAAAGCCAAACAGGTAGCAAACGTGAAAAATAAAACGAATGAATATTTTTTCATTTTTAGTTTGCAGAGCGGATTATTCCATATGTTTCAAAGTGTCATCAAAAGCTTACATAGCAAAGTGTTGATAAATAATCATCAATCTCCAAAATTTCGTAATAATCCCTACTCGAAACAAGAATTAAGATTACAAATTTTTCAGTCTCAAGCTGTCTGAGAAAAGGGGTACTTACAATTACACGAGACTGTAAAATATTTTGTGTAAACGATTTCAGCTAGCTGTTATTCAGAGTCTGCATCGGGATTCAAAAATAGTTAAGAACTGATGGAGTATGTACCCCCAATTTTGGATGGGCATACTCCATTTTTTTTCGATGTTGATGATGGCCATGTATACAGCTTTTTGTGCTGCAAGATCATCGGGAAACTGGATTTTGGTTTTGGTGTATTTGCGAATGCCACGGTTGAGGTTTTCGATGGTGTTGGTGGTATAAATGATCTTTCGGATTTCGATTGGAAAGTCAAAATAACTGGTCAGGTTATCCCAATTGTTTTGCCATGATGCAATGGCATGCCGGTACTTGGTTCCCCATTTTAGGTCGAAGCCAAGGAAGGCCTGCTCTGCTGCCTGGCGGTTGATGGCGGCGTATACTTCTTTGAGATCGGCACAGAATTCTTTGCGGTCTTTCCATACCACATACTTGCAACTGTTTCGGATTTGATGGACGATGCACAACTGTGTGATAGTTTGGGGAAACACGCCTTTGATGGCGTCAGTGAAGCCTTTGAGATTATCGGTGCAGGCAATGAGGATGTCTTCTACACCCCGGGCTTTCAGATCGGTGAGCACACTCATCCAAAAGCTGGCGGATTCGCTTTCGGCAATCCACATGCCCAGTACTTCTTTATGCCCGTCCTGCCGTAAGCCAATAACGATATATATGCACTTGCTGATGAACCGACCGTTGTGCTTTACTTTCAGGGCAATGCCATCCATCCACACGGTAAAATAAACCGGCTCCAACGGACGCTGCTGCCATTGCTTTACATGTTCGATAATGCGATTGGTGACATTGCTGATAGTACCTTCACTGACGTCTACCCCATAGGCTTCCTTTACCTGTTCGCATATGTCAGCCGTGGTCATGCCACGGCCATACATGCCTATGATAACCTCTTCCAGTTTGTCGCTCATGCGCTGGCCTTTGGGAATGAGCTGCGGACTAAACTCACTGTTGCGGTCGCGGGGTATGTTGAGCACCATATCGCCCAGGCTCTCGGTTTTTACCCGCTTCTTATAAGTGCCATTGCGGCTGTTGCCACTGTTATGACCGTCGGCGCTGTGCTTTTCATAACCCAGGTGCTCATCGAGCTCCCCCTGGAGCATCTCTTCTACACCTTGCTTAAAAAGACTGTTGAAGAAGGAATGAAACTCCTCCTTGCTCTTGAATTGCTTGAAAAAATCCTTCGGCAGGATTGGCTTTTGTTCGTCCATAAAACTGTATTTAAAGGTAATGAAATGAGGGCCCAAGGCCCGGTGCCAATCTTGCCGGCTGCGTTACGTTCGGCTTCGCTACGCTTCGCCTCTCTTCACTCCGCCGGCAAGGTTACTTACCTCTGAACACAGCTATAGAATACATTTACACAAAGTGTTTTATACTACCAATTACACAGATAAACGGCTTTTTGCGCAGCCTGGTCATCTGTAATCTCTTCACTACACCTACAAAGAATCTTTCTCTAATACAGTTACCGATTAAATTTACACAAAGTGTTTTATACTACCGTAACCACGCTTAGGTAAATTCCGAAATGTTGCTCTGACAGATAAGGCAGGTTCTCATTCCTAGTTGATCTAGAAAATTTTTCTCTAACAAATATGCATTGTAAACTTGGTTGGCTTTCTCTTCTTCAAAAAACACGCCGGAATTTGGATGAAAAACGCCTTCTTCATTATAATTATTTCGAATATTAGAACAGTTAAAATCTAAATGATAAATCCATCGAGGATAAGTTCTTTTATTAGCAAAATTTTGATCCCTATTAAAGAGTTGATTCCACTCATCATCACTTAGGCTCTCATAAAATAATTTGAATCTATCCCTATAAAACATATAGTTATATAATTCAAGAAAATAGATACTCTGATTGATGAAATTTTCTTTTATCTTTTTGAAATCAATGTTACTGGAATCTTTGTAAGAAAAATGTTTTCTGAGCCTATTGATGTCATCATCTGACAGTTTAGCAGATTTAAGAAAAACATAAGCATAATAAACAACAGACTGAGATGTCGCATTAGTTATGTAAACTAAATTTTCATTCTCTTTAAATGATTTTGCTTCAAATTCAATTTCTTTCTTTTCTAAACCCTCCTCTCTTAAACAGTTTATGAATCGATTTCTAAGATTTTGAACATAGACATCGTCCTTTCCTCTAACACTAGAAACATAACTAATATGACCCAATAGTGAAGCTTTTAAGAATGATACCAACTCTTTGTTAGTTATACATTTCTTAATAAGCCCTTTATCAACATAAACACCAATATATCGATACTTCTTTCTTGTTGAGTTAAGCATCTTCTCAAAATACCTATCCCCATATTTAGTTGCGGCCTTTTCAATTCCAATCGATTCGCATGAATAAACTACTGCCCTGAGCCACTTAAGATATTCACGGCTAATATTTAATTTTTCATTTAAAACAACACCTGTAATTCTCAACCTCTGCCCCTTTCTGAGGAAAAATGTTTTTGCTTCTTGAATTTGAAATTGCCACTTTTCAAGTTCAATTTTGACATCCCTTTCTACCTGCTTTAAATTTATTCTTCCGTCAATTGCAGAAAAGGTAAGATCGTCTCCATATCTAGAATACTTTATACCATTTATCGAATTGGCAAATTTGTCGAAGTCATATAAAATAATATTTGAAATAGTTGGAGATGTGGGTGCGCCGGCCGGAAGAAATCCTTCAAAAGTAGTTAGATGTACAAGCCATTCAATACAATATTGAGGTAATCTTGGCAAAAGTCTTCTTAATCCATCCCTAACATGGATACTCTTGATTGAAGGAAAAAAGTTCGCTAAGTCTAGCTTCAATATCCTTTCACTCCCAAAGTGAACTTCAGCATTTGACTTGTTGTTGCGACAAATATCAGAATCAGACTGCTCTGTTAATGTGATTCGTGGTATATAAGAATGAACTGGCAATTGAGTAGGCAAGTAGTAATTTGTCAAATATGAAGCGGTCAAATAAAGATTCAAAGTTCTCTGAATTTCACTGACATAATATTCAGGATAGTATACCTTTCTTAGGGTACTCTTTTTCTTTATTTCGAAACAAGTATAACTAGGAAGTATGTTCATCAATAGATAGTCTTGATTTACTCCTAGAAGAACAGCTAACCCACTAAAATCTCGAATGTTTTCTAACTCATTCGACAATAGAAGAAAATCGCTTGGTGTTTTAACTTTTTTTGAATACATATATATGATATATCAAAAATAATTATAAACAGAAAAGAGAAGTCTATAGCCTTCTCCTTCTGTCGTTCATGTCGCTAACTTGAAATGATGATTTGCAGTAACACAAATCATATGGTTAAGTTATAGCTTTTTATTTAAAAAAACTTTTAAAGATGAATAATTCCCTATGATGCGAATTAGTTAAGAGTAAGTTGCAACATATAAAAGGAGGCCTATACATATCTTTGACAGTATCCAAATCAGGCAATGCCATGTCTTTTTCTACACTGGCATCAATACTATCCACATTACTAAATGTAAACACCGGATTGAATACATGTTCTACTTCTACTAAATTTTAATTGCACAACTGCGAAAGCAAACGCTAGAATTGAACAGTATAACCCATAGATGTAATTTATTTTAATAACAATGCCTTCGGCCTTGTAAAAATATCATCATCGGTCAGCTTTACTCTCCAGGTAGCACAGTTGAGCACCCCACCCTTCTTGGCTAATTCCGGACAAACAATGCCGATAATTTGTCGGCCTCCAAACACATCCTGATAAGAAATATCTGCTTCCATGTCCTCGAATATGTTAAACCACGGCATAAAAATATATGGACCAACTTCCAGATAGTTGAGGTAGCAGCCGGTGGCATCATAAGCGTCTTTGTTTTTCCAGGCGTAGTAAGGAAAAGTGCGGCAATGCAAGCCTGCGTTGTGCAGGCTCCACCGCAAGGCAAGGCCAAAATCACGGTACGGTGCTGTATTGGGATAATGGTTGACCAACACGGTGTTTTCATCGAGGAATCGCACCATGCTGTCCGCATGACCAATAGGATCATTCGGTTCTTGTGGAATGACGATGAGTTGTTCCACTTTAAGCTGTGCTTTTATTTCTTGCTTCAAAGCATATTCGTGCCATCCTTCGTTTTCCTTGAATATTTTGGTGGTTACAATTGCTTTGTTGCCGCAGGATACCACATTGCCACCATCCAGCTTTATAGTGAGTGGCGTAGCTCTCAATTCGATGGCTTCGCAAATCGCTTTGGTATTCGAAATGGTCTTTTGCCACTTTTTTGCTTGTAGGTAATCCGGATCGTATTTGTAATGCACAAAATAATCGTCCTTGGTCTGCAACGGCATAAAGTCGGTTACCCAAATATCCTTGCAACCAGGAATCAATCCGTGATGTATACCATACCGGTCGAATTGAAACACCAATCGGCGGTAGATATCCGGAAATTGCACAGGAAAAAGATCGGCCAAAAAAACGGCATTGCAATCAGCGTTCGCAATCATACTAAAAGCGATTTACAGCAGCTTCTTATCGATACGCACAAATGGAAAAATCAAGACCACTAAAGCCGCATACACCAAAGATGGTCGCACAGATAGCAATGTATTTGCAAAGCGCTTCTATCTGCTTTGAAGCGCTTTCTGATAGGATAGTTTCATAACAGGTTTATGGTCTATTACGTCAACACTGCAGCAAACGAGATATCCGTGTTTTGCCACGCTGTAATCAAGACAAATAGCAGCATTGTTTTCAATAGACGGCTTTCCTTTCAGCCAATAGTGTCCGAAAAATACAGGCACATGATCTGTGTATGAAAATGGTTCGACATCATCCGGCAAACTTTCATTCGCCAATTCAGGAGGACAATCCATCAGATAGTGATTGAAAGCGATTGGAGCTGCTTTTGGCGTCCACCATTTTATTCTGCTCTCATTGCGCAGCACTCCTCCTTTATCTAAGAAAAAATGTCCCTCAGGCAACGTGTATTCCTTGCCCTTCAGTGTTTCGTTGATGACGGTAAATCCTTCGCCCCGATTGCTTTTATCATTGGCCAATCGAAGGATTTCGGTATTGATACCCGTATAATTTTCTTTCAGCCATTGAATGTGCTTTGCATCCCAACAGGCATGCACCACACGTATGTAGCCAAGATCGAGAAACAACGGCAGCGTTTTGAACCAATCAAGAAAATACTGCCACTCTTTCTCTACGTGTTTAAACTGTTTGAGCGTATCGATGTGTTGCTCAATTTCCGTCAGCGAATGATCACGGAAAAATCCACCTTTCTCAATATGTGGCGTATGAAAACTAATTGCGTTGAATTCATGATTGCCCATTATTGCCAAAGCGTTACCAGCATCGCACATGTCTTTGATGAGGTGCAATGTCTCCCGTATCATCGGCCCCCTGTCAATGTAATCACCCACAAATACAGCTTGTCTTCCCGCCGGGTGTGTGTACACACCTCCTTTCCTTTCGTATCCCAATTGCTGCAACAGTATTTCCAACTCCTGCGCATACCCGTGTATATCGCCGAAAACGTCGTATTTCATGATACAAGTTTACTACGCAAAATACCAACCTATTTGCGAAGCTGGTTTTACCGTGAGCCGAATAAACCTTACAATTGGCTCATACCAACTAAAAATAGCGATCACCTTTTATGGCATAACCTGCAAAGGATTTGCAACAGCTATTGTAAATTGGCGTCTTTGTTCCATACGGAAAAGCTGTCGGAAGAAGTACCAGCTATTTGTTGAATAGGTGAGGATACTTTGCAAATAGACTGCAATCAAATTCAGAAAACTTTGTGCCCGTTTTCAATAAACCCGCCCAAATATGATTCTCAATCTTCCAACCTGTTCCATACAAACAGAAACGGTAGTACAGATAGATGAAGCCACCCGTTTGGCCCTTTCGGCTCAACATGCCGAAGAAGGACAGGTTATTTTGCATGTTACTTATAACAGCACTGATGTAATGGAATGGATTCGAATTTGGCCCACTACCTATTTGGTGCCATTTCCAGCAAGCGAAAAAGTGCAACTGATACACGCATACAATATTGGCATTTACCCCAATTGGCTGACAATTCCAGCCAATAAACCACACATCTTCACACTTGTGTTTGACGCACTGCCGAAATCCTGCAGCAGCTTCGATTTGTGGGAAAAGATACCGGAACCGGGTGGGTTCTTGATCCGCGATATTCAACGGAATAAGTCAGATGTGTATCACCTCACAATGCATTAATTGCATCTCAACATACTTTTTTTAAATTACTCCGACGCGGTTCTTTCAGGGGTGTTTCTTGTTATGTAATTTATTTTTATAACTTTTTACTACTGGTACAGCCCCATAATCTTCGACATATCATCTTTTATTTTCGAGGCGACAACTTTGGCGTAGTGCTGCGTTTGTTTAATGGTAGCATGCCCCAGCATTTTACTCACTGATTCAATAGGAACACCATTGCTCAACGTGACCGTTGTGGCAAACGTGTGCCGGGCAAGGTGCATGTGCAGCGGTTTTTCAATCCCCGCCATCTGGCCGAGTATTTTAATGCCTTCATTCATTTTTTGGTTGGAGGAAACATACCACATAAAATCTCTGATATCTCCGGTAGGGCTGTAAGACTGAAGAATACGGGCTGAAGCAGGCAGCAACGGAATAATACTTTGCTCACCCGTTTTTTGCCTCGCTTTGATGATGTAATAACTACCATCCTTTTCCTGAAAAATATGCTCACCTTTCAAACCCTTTAAGTCTACATAAGCCAGACCAGTATAACAGGCAAACAAAAAGATATCCCGCTTACGGGCCATGTTTCTGTCCTTTAATTCTAACGCCACTAGCTTATCAATTTCTTCCTGGTTGAGAAAGCCAGGATACACCGGCTTCAACCGGAGCTTCAATTCCCGAAAGGGATCATTTTTTATCACACCAGCTCTTATGGCTGGCAGTAGTACCGTTTTTACAAACGACAAATGTTTTACTGCTGTATTGTGTTGCAAATTGCGGGTGGTGCGCAGGTATCGAAAATACTTTTCTAGAAAATGGGTGTTTAAGCGGTTGATGCTATAGTTCCGCACTTTGAATTCTTTCATCAGAAATTCTTCCGTGTGCAAAACACTGCGCCGGTATTTTTCATACGTGGCTTTGGTGACGTCCACCCCTGCACGAAGCTTTACTTTTTCGGCACCTTCCCGCAGGTAGTCGATGAGCAATTGCGGACGCTCCTCTTTGCCCTTGATTTTATCAATCAATTCTTCCAGGCTAAACACGTCGCCATTGAACCGCAACTGATCAAATGCATTGGCAGCTTTCCGGTGCAGCATTTCCAGATTGCGGTTGCCTTCAACAGCCATTTTTGATTTGCGGTCAAATTTTCCGGCGGATGCATTCCAGTCTTTTTTACTGCAATACAATGCTGTAAAAAGATCTCTTCGCTCATTGCGAAAAGTGATTCTAAAAATGATGGGGAATTGGCCCTTTTTATTCGGAGATGTGTTTCTCAGCATGAAGCCAAATCGAATGTCCATGAAATCCAACATAACGGTCAATCATTTTGATGATTAAAATTGACGTGTTGGTGGAACTTAGAAACATGCAAAATGAAGCATATCGCAGCAGTCCAAAATGCCCAAAAAAAATGTCTCTAAAATCACACCAAAACGTGGTGTAATTTCGGAGACATTTGCACTTTTCCAGAAACTCAAATAATGTATAAAGCGTTGATTTGCAGCGTTTTGCAGCGTTTTTCGCAGTGTAAAAAGCAGAGAGGAAGGGATTCGAACCCTCGATACAGTTTCCCGTATACCCGCTTTCCAGGCGAGCCCCTTCAACCACTCGGGCACCTCTCTGTATGGGGCGGCAAAGCTAAGGTTTGAGAGCCAGTGCACAAAACAACAGAAAATCATCATTATCCTTTTACCTGCCCTATAACTCGTTTTGTGTTTTGCTTTTATCAATATCTTGTCCGCCAACTATGCGATTCGTTCTGTCAAAAAATGGCTGGCTCCAGTTGGGTAGTTTGGCCCTGTTTATTTTCTTGTGGGCCACCAATCCTTTTGGACTACAACCATTGGCACAAAAAGCTGTAGCCTGCGCCGGGCTCATGGTAACACTGTGGGTTACCGAAGCATTGCCCATGGCTGTTGTTTCTTTATTGCCCATTGTGTTGTTTCCGCTGTTGGGCATTTGCAGCACTGCAGATGCAGCAGCGCCATACGCCAATCCCGCTATCTTTTTATTCATGGGTGGTTTTATGATTGGCCTCGCCATCGAAAAATGGGACCTGCATCGCCGCATCGCTTTAAACGTAGTCAAGTTTACAGGTACCAGCGGCAACCACATTATTCTCGGCTTTATTTTGGCCACCGGCTTTTTAAGCATGTGGCTCAGCAACACCGCCACCACCATGATGATGTATCCCATAGCCATGAGTGTGGTGCAGGTGCTCGAACGCAACCGAGAAAATGACGTAGCCATTCGCAACATGGGCATTTGCCTGCTTTTGAGCATTGCCTACGCCAGCAACTTTGGCGGCATTGCCACCATCATTGGTACGCCGCCCAATGTATCGTACACTGCATTTCTGAAAAAGACTTACGGCTACACTTTTCAGTTTGCCGATTGGATGATTATTGGCGTACCCATTTCCATCATCCTCATGTTTACCTTGTATTGGGTGATGACCCGTGTGCTGTACCGCAACCAAATTAAAAGCAATGCCGCAGCAAGGCAAGTAATACAACACGAACTGCAGCAACTGGGCCGCATGAGTGTACCCGAAAAAAGGGTGCTCGTTATCTTTTGCCTCACCGCTTTTCTGTGGATTTTCAAAGACCTCATCAATACCAAACTGCATACCAGTTTCGATGATAATCTGATAGCCGTAATGGGTGCCATACTGCTGTTTGCCATGCCCAGTGGCGATACCAAAGGCATTGGCCGACAGCTACTCGAGTGGACCGACACGCACAAAATGGCATGGGGCATTTTGCTGTTGTTTGGCGGCGGTATTTCGCTGGCCAACCAGCTCGATGAAGTTGGCATTATCGACAGCCTGGGTAAATGGATGGCTGCCAGTGCCGGCAGTAACCTGTTTGTATTGGTGCTGGTGATAACGCTGGTGTCCATTTTCGTTTCCGAAATACTGAGCAACGTAGCACAGGTCATTGTATTTGCACCCGTGCTGGCTGGAATGGCCGATGCCATGCAGCTCGATCCATTGCTATTGGCCACGCCCATGGTGCTGGCCGCCAGTTGCGCCAGCATGCTGCCCATGGGTACTCCGCCCAATGCCATTGTGTTTGCCAGCGGCCGCCTCCGCCTTGCCGACTTGATTAAAACGGGCCTGGTGATGAACCTCATCGCCGTTGTACTCATCACCCTGTTTTGTTATTATGTATTGCCCTATGCCGTAGCACATATCCGTTAGCGTTATGTTTTTATTGTGGGGCTGTCAACTGCAGTGCAATCAGCAGCTGCAGTTGGGGCTATCACTTGTAGTGGCCTTCGTGCCTCAGGCCAGCTACCCGTTCTATCCCCCAGCCCTTCAGCCATGTGCAGCTATTGTGCCTGCCTCCATAAAATCAACCAGCCCACGGATGTTGCCGTGAGCTGAATGGTTGGTACTAAAATTCTGGGAGAGTAGTTCTGAACAGTAAACTACCACTCTTTTTATACGCAGTTGGTTTTGCTTGTACACAGGGTGTGAAAACAGGCAGGAAATAAGGAATAGGCAATAAGTAAATAGAAAGCAATCACACATCCTTTGTGCTACTCTTTGTCTCTGAGCCTTCGTGATTCAAAAGAAATAGATTGCAGTTTGCAATTCACAATTTGCAGTAGTCGAACTGTTGCCCTGCAATCCCGACAGCTACCGGGAGCATACTGCCAACTGCAAACTCTTCGTGCTTCTTCGTGGTTCAAAAAAAAACTGTGTACCTCTGTGCCAACCTCCAATTCCTCTGTGTTTAAATCCCTCAAATCTTATACTCAATAAACCCCTTATTAATCGTCGCTATTTTTCTTGTACGGCGAAAAACACCCACGCCTTCGCGGCTGCCACCATCATTGGTATTGCCCTCTATCACAGTAATGAAACCGCCCTGCACACTTTCTACAATGCCGGTATGTCCTTGTCCCCCACCAAAGTTCATGATGAATATTTGTCCCGGCTTTATCAGTGCCGGATTATTCACCGCTTCTTCTGCTGTTATTTTTTTGCCGGTGGTTTTGTTCCAATGCGCCAGTACGCCGCCTGTTTTTACCAACGGGTTGGGCTTTTCTGCCGCCAGTGCTGTTTCTTCAAAACACCAGTACACAAATGCGGCACACCATGCTGCCGGAAAGTTGATGCCCACTGTGTGTAAATACTTTTTAATACGGGGCCCCCAATTGCTGCCGGTGGGTTGCTCCAGTACACCTATTTCGCCACGGGCGGTTTGCAGCATCGCCTCTGTCCATTTGCTGCTGGTGCTGTGGTTATCGGGCACTTTGGCCTTGCCAAACAGCGCCTCCCAGGTAATGCTGCCCACCTCGCCATCTATGGCCAATGGCATGCCTTCCTGATCGGTAAAACGGGCCTGAAACAAGCGAATGGCCTGCTCCGTTTTGGGGCCAAAAACACCGGTGCCATCAAACCGATCGATGCCCAGTTGTTGTAATCTTGTTTGAATGGCTTTTACAATGCGGGTGTCGGTATCGCCCTTGCAGATAATGCGGCCGGGATATTTCATATGAAAGTTTTACTGGTAAACATTAAGATTTGAAACAGCCTCTTGTCTTGCCCACTCGTCTTGTCGTTTGTTGTTTCATGCAGCATCAGCAATGTTGTTCGCCAAGCATCCGTTGCAATTACAAGTTTCGGACAGATTGCCCATAAATGCTATGACATTCGACAGTTTAAAAACACTCCATCGTCATGCTTTTTACTGCTAAATGACAGCTGCGTCTGCACCACATCAGCTACATTTGCGCAACCAATTTGAATGTTAGATGGCAGATGACAGATGTTAGGATATACATCTTTCCACAGCATTAACTTGACCCGCTTTCAACATCCCAACTTGTGAACCATTGAACTTTGGAACTTGTGAACTTGTGGAACTTTTAAAAAACACATATATGGACTACCGGATAGAAAAAGACACAATGGGCGAAGTGCAAGTGCCCGTGAATGCGTACTATGGAGCACAAACCCAGCGCAGTGTTGACAATTTTAAAATTGCGCAAGACATCAACCGCATGCCCAAAGAAATCATTCGGGCATTTGCTTACCTCAAAAAAGCGGCGGCCATCACCAACTTTGAAGCAGGTGTACTGCCCGAAGAAAAATGCAAACTCATTGGCCAGGTGTGCGATGAAATTCTCGAAGGCAAACTCGATGATTATTTTCCGCTGGTAGTGTGGCAAACGGGTAGCGGCACACAAAGCAACATGAATGTAAACGAAGTGGTGGCCTACCGCGGCCATGTGCTTAATGGTGGCAGCCTTACCGATAAGGAGAAGTTTTTACATCCTAACGATGACGTGAACAAATCACAGTCATCCAACGATACTTTCCCGACTGCCATGCACATTGCAGCGTATAAAATTTTGCTGGAAGTAACCATCCCCGGCATTGAGAAGCTGCGCAATACACTGGCCGAAAAAAGCAAGGCTTTCATGAACGTGGTGAAGATTGGCCGTACCCACTTTATGGACGCTACACCACTTACACTCGGTCAGGAGTTCAGTGGTTATGTAAGCCAGTTGAACCATGGTTTAAAAGCCATTAACAATACACTGGAACACCTGAGTGAACTGGCGCTTGGTGGTACAGCCGTAGGTACTGGCATCAACACGCCAAAAGGCTACAGCGAAAATGTAGCGAAGCATATTGCAGCTCTCACCGGTTTGCCTTTTGTAACAGCTGAAAACAAGTTTGAAGCCCTTGCTGCTCACGACGCTATTGTGGAAGCACATGGTGCGTTGAAAACTGTGGCAGTGAGCCTCATGAAAATAGCCAACGACATCCGCATGCTCAGCTCAGGACCTCGAAGTGGTATTGGTGAAATTTTCATCCCCGACAATGAGCCCGGTTCTTCTATCATGCCCGGTAAAGTAAACCCCACCCAGTGCGAAGCACTCACCATGATAGCTGCTCAAGTGTTGGGCAACGATGTGGCCATCAACATTGGCGGTGCTACCGGTCATTTTGAACTGAACGTATTTAAGCCGGTAATGATTTACAACTTCCTGCACAGTGCCCGCCTCATTGGCGATGGTTGTGTCAGCTTCAACGATAAATGTGCTGTAGGTATCGAACCCATTGAAGCCAACATTAAAAAGCACGTAGACAACAGCCTGATGCTGGTGACGGCTTTGAACACCAAGATTGGTTATTACAAAGCTGCTGAAATAGCGCAGAAAGCCCACAAAGAAGGTACTACGCTGAAAGAAATGGCGGTGAAGCTGGGCTATGTAACACCAGAAGAATTTGATGCATGGGTGATTCCTGCCGAAATGGTTGGTGAACTCAAGTAACCTGATACATAGAAAAGCAAAAAGCGACCAACAAATGTTGGTCGCTTTTTTATTGCAGCTGTCGCTGGCCTCCTGGCCTGTGACAAAGCCGGTACTCATATCCATTTAATCTGCGCATCTGTGGCAAAACCAAATTTAAACCTTACATCTTCACCAATCGTAAGGCATCCAGCATTGCCGTGTTCACATCTACATTCATGTTGATGTTCCATGACTCCAGCTTGAGTTGCAGGTTGTTAGTGCCGGCATTCAAATTCACGTACCGTGCATTGCTGTAGCCCCATTCGCTCCATTCATCTTTGCCCCGTTGCGGAAACACAAAGCTGCCTGCATAGTGCGTATTTACATACAAACTGCGGATGGCACATTTGTTATCCGTATTCCATGGGCCACTGCCATTGGCATATCGAAAGTCAATCAAGTAACGACCAGCAACTGGTACTTGAACAGTGATGTTCAATACTGTGTTTTCAGTATTGCTGATGGCTACAAAACCCTTGCCTGTAAAACCAGAATATGGCAAAGAAGATGGTGCAGCAAACTGTTCCAGTTCTACCTGTAGTTGCTGCTGTTGACGGCCGTACAATACAGGTTCGCAGGTAAATGATTCATAGCCTTTTCCATCAACAGCACTCACTTTGTATTCAGCAAGATTAGTATCTGTAATCACAAAACCCGGATCGGCTTGCTTGCTGATAACAGCCCCATTTTTATACACCCAATACTTACGGGCACCGTTAATGGCCTTCCAGCTGAGTTGGTTGCCATTCAATGTTACTTGTGGATCGGGCAGGCTGAAATGTACCGTCTGCATGTTGATACCATCCTTGTCAAAAGACTGATTGTTCATGTTGATGACCACCTGATGTTTGCCAATGGTATTACCTGCCAAAAATGCATTTGCCAATGGTTTTCCATCCAGTGTAATGGATTCAATCACATTGCCCGTGCCATTGACCGTTATATCGAGCATGGCATTGCGGTATTTGAAATTGCGCAGCGTTTTGCTGCCTTGGTATGCAGTAGGCACTGCCGGCTGAAAACGAATGCCATTGGCCTCTAATTGAATGCCCATAAACACCCGGTGCACCATCGCCAGATTACCAGCCATACTCCACAACATGCGGTCGCTGTTGATTTCTGTTCCTGCATAGTCACCAGTTTCGGCTACAAAGTTTTCGTAGTTGGTGAGGAACAAAGCACCTGCACGATAAATAGCTGCGAGGCCATGCGATAACGCTTGCTCGTTGCCGGCTTTGGCTGCCGCCAAATTCCAAAACGATTGTACAAAAGGCCAAATACCATTGTTGTGATAAGGTGGAATATTAGGGATTTGAGGATAGATACAAGTAACACCATAAGGTGTGATTGGCGATTTGGCAATGATGCTTTTTGCTTTCTCTTTATCTGCTACATCAAACAATACTGCAAGTGCTTCACCCAATGCTTCAAATCGTGGCGACACATTGGCGTATGCACGGCCGTAGCTGTATTGGGCGTAATAGCCTTTGTCTGCCATCCAGAGTACGTTATTAATACCTGTACGAATATTAAGTGCAGTCGCTGCATGATTGCCGGCATCCATACCCAGTTCTTTCGCCATCAAACTCAAGATGTTGTGCACTTGAAAATGCACGGCGTTGGTGCCGAGGTTTTCACTCATATAAATGTCTTTGTTATCCATCCAGCGGGGATAGGTTTGCTCCCGCCAATCGAGAAAAGACGACTCGCCACTGTACATGCCCGATGTGGTAAGTCCAACCACTTTGGCATCATCTTGCAAGCTATTGTTGATGATTTCATACGCATTGCGCAGCCATGCAGTATCGCCGGTGGCTTTGTATATTTCCCATGCTGCCAGTGCCCAGGTGGTACGGTCACTGCTGACCGGCCATGCACCACCGCTACCGGTATCTTGTATAATACGACGCCGCTTCACTTTTTTCATGAGGCTGTGCTTGGCTACTTCTGGTTCGTGGTAAGCAAAGGCCAACAAAATGCTGTAGCTGATGTCACGGGTCCATACACCACCCCATTTGGCACCCGTTCTGAACGTAGTATCGGGTTCAATATTCTTGAGTGATTCTTCCAAACTCAGGTTGAACAAGGCATCAACAATGGGCTGTTCCGACGAGTAAGAAGGCTTTGCGGAAAGGTCATTTGTGAGCTTCCATGTTTTAGCAGCGGTGTCTTCGGGGTTGAGCGGATTGAGTTTGAGTTTGATGCTATACACAGAATCGTTGTCTTCGTCCGTCAGTTTCAATCCCTGTTCATCGAGATTCACAAAATCCCAAGTAAGTGGCTCGCTTCCTCCGGCCAAATAAAATCCTTTGAAATCGGCCTTTGCTACCTTACTGCCATCAAATGCTTCAAAATACCCTTGTGCCGCAAATTGACGCAGCACCGGTGCCATATTGATGCGAAATGTATACTCGTAGTTGGGAGGTAAAAAGCCCGGATCTTTTGCCGGTACAGCGCCATCATTTTGCCCGAATGTTTTGATGTCTGATGTATGTTCATCACCAATCAGCACCCAATGGTCCTGACCCGGCAGCATCTCATTGTCTTTTTCATTGATGCTCACTTTAAATTTTACCAAACGACTAAACTGCTGGCTGGCAGCACTCACATAGTTGGAACGAATTTCTGTAGGCGAAACTACTGTGGCTTCGTAATTACCCTGTACTACTTTATCGGTGTACACGGTAAACTCATCCGACTGATACAACACATTATCCGGAGTGCTTTTGCAAGCAAAAAAGGAAGCAGCCATAGCAAGCAGCAATAATCGTTTCATAAGCAATAAATAAACTGGTTAAATGTATAACATCCGTGAAAAGAACGGGCCAATACAGGCCCGCAGTTTACATGGGTTTTTGTGCAATCAGCCGCACCACAGCAGCTGTGCCCTGATGATAAGGACCTTCATCCAGCGTTGTATTTATTTCTTCGCAATACTGAATGGATAATGCATGAAACTCCTGATGCAGCATAGCAGCTGTGTACAACATGGGCAGCTCTTTTGGTCCACCGCTGCTGTAGTGCAGTTGTGCTGGAGTAAATGCTTCCAACAGCAATATGCCGCCGGGTTTCAGTGCTTTTACCACTTGCCTGTGCACCTGCTGGCGAAGTGCCGATGGAAAATGCGTAAAGATGAGTGCAATGGCGTCGTAGCGGTTTTCACCGTAGTCAAAAGCTGCAGCATCGGCCACCTGAACATTTACAGTTACCGCATGTTGCGCAGCAAGTTGTTTACATTTTTGGCATCCTGCCTCACTTTGATCGAACGCTGTAACCTGCCAGCCAATCGTTGCCGCAAACACAGCATTCCGGCCTTCTCCTTCCGCAGGCAGCAACAAACTACCAACCGGCCACTTTGACAACTGTGTAGCAAAGAAATGATTGGGCTGCTCGCCATAGGCAAATGGCTGCTCGGCGTATCGTTGGTTCCAAAAATCGACAGACATGCTGGATGGGTTTACAGAATAGGTAGCAAGATGTAGACACAAAAAAATGTAGAACCCCCTATGAAGATGAATTATTTTTTTCTGAACGCCACCCACCGATTCGTCGAAAATATAGGAGGTAAAGGATGGGTTAATATATCCCTGTCGTAACTTTACTACACAGAAATAATGAACAAAACAGCAATAGCTTTTAATATTTTTTCCATGAGAACAGAAACCGCTTATAGTCATGTACGGCGGTTAGTACGTTGAGTTAATACCCTCAAACCCTTACTCCCAACAAGAAAGGAGCCCTCATCGGCTCCTTTCTTCATGTTACAAATTTGGTGGTGCTTAAAAAGTAGCCGGAAACTGAAATCCATTGAGAAACTGATTGATAGAAAGCTGCGCCGGCAATGGTCCTTTACCCATTACATACAGAACTGCCATGGTCCGGCCTTGTATCCAACCCATTACTTTCATATCTAATCCGGTATGATCGCTCCAGCTATCGCTGATGGCTTTGGCGAGTTTACCTCTTACCAATCCATTTACTTTTTTGTAGCCTTCTTCATCAGCAATATTGAGGGTGCTTTTGATGTAATCGAGGTATTGAGTAAGTTGGTCGTAATCATCCACCACCGCATCAGGATTTCTTAGCTGAATTACCTGCACACTATACACGTAGGTTTCTTTGTTGATGATGGTTTCTGCCCTGGCGGTAAAAACTTTATTACTATCAACATCCAATCCGCTTTCAATACCTGTAGGCGCTTTTGGAAAAAGTGCCGCACAGCCGCTGTTGGCAATCTGATGCCGCTGTAAGCCAATATTAGTGACAGTTTGCGTGTAGCCTGCATTACAGCCAAGCATCAAGTACAAACACAAAAAAGCTGCGCCGAAAAATATTTTCTTTCCCATAATGATACCCCGTTTTAGTACCGATTCAGCTTCAATGTTACAACGCCGCCATATCGGCTACAAACATGGATTACTCACAGATCCTTTTTTTAAGGGCATAAAAAAATCCCGCTGTGTGGCAGCGGGATTTCGTTATACAAAGCCGGTAGTTATACCAGCATGGTTACAGGATTTTCGAGATAGGCTTTCAGCGTTTGCAAGAAGGCGGCACCAACAGCACCATCCACACTGCGGTGGTCGCAGCTCAGCGTCAGCTTCATGATGTTGCGAACAGCAAATTCACCTTTCTCGTTGCGGTACACTTCTTCTTTGATTTTGCCTACTGCCAAAATGCAGCTATCTGGCGGGTTTACAATGGCAGTAAATTCATCAATATCCATCATACCCAGGTTGCTGATGGTAAAGGTGTTACCTGTAAACTCATTCGGTTGCAACTTTTTGCCTTTGGCTTTGCCACCCAGTTCTTTGGCTTCGGCGGCAATTTGGCTCAAGGTTTTTTGGTCGGCAAAACGAATCACCGGCACAATTAATCCATCAGGAATGGCCACGGCCATACCAATGTGCACATGCTCGTAAGTACGGATGAAATCGCCCATCCAGCTGCTGTTTACGGCAGGATGTTTTTTCAGCGCCATGGCCGATGCTTTAATGACCATGTCATTGAAGCTGATTTTGGCAGGGCTGATTTCGTTGAGCTTGATGCGGGCCGCCATGGCATTGTCCATGTTGATTTCCATCTTGAGATAGAAATGCGGTGCTGTGAATTTGCTTTCGCTGAGGCGCTTGGCAATCACTTTGCGCATTTGGCTGTTGGCGGTATCGCTGTAGCCTTCGCCGGCACCACCCGGTACAAATGGCGCAACGGTGGCAGCTGGTGCAGCAGCCGCCGGAGCAGGCGCAGGTGCAGCAGCGGCAGGCGCACTGGCCACAGGTGCAGCTGTTGGCGTATAGTTGTCTACGTCTTGCTTAATGATACGACCATGGTCGCCACTGCCTTTTACATACCGCAGGTCGATGCCTTTATCGGCAGCAAGTTTTTTGGCAAGCGGGCTGGCTAAAATACGGCCGGTGTTTACCACTTCGGGAGCAGCAACAACAGGCGCAGCGGCAGCCGGAGCGGGGGCAGCAGTTGGCGCAGCAGCTTCAGCCTTGGGGGCAGCAGGTGCAGCACCAGCTCCGGCTTTGGCGGCGGCTACAATCTCATCAATTTTAAAATCGGCTGGGCCAATGATGCAGAGCAAATCATTTACCTGAATTTTTTCGCCGGCAGCAGCACCTTGGTACAGGAGCACACCATTCTTGTAGCTTTCGAGCTCCATGGTGGCTTTGTCGGTTTCTATTTCTGCAAGTACATCGCCTTTGCTTACAGTCTCGCCTACTTTTTTTACCCAGTTGGCAATCACCCCTTCGGTCATGGTATCGCTGAGGCGGGGCATGAGCACCACTTCTTCAATGCTGGCCAAATCGAGAGATGAAGCCGCAGCGGCAGGAGCAGCAGCGGGTGCTTCAGCCACGGGAGCCGCAGCGGGTGCAGGAGCAGCGCCGCCAGCCAGCAGGGCCGAAATATCTTCGCCGGGCGTACCCAGCACTACCAGCAGGTCGTCTACCTGCAGCTTGCCACCGGCAGCAGTGCCGAGGTGCAGCAGGGTGCCTTCCTGATAACTTTCCAGTTCCATGGTGGCTTTATCGGTTTCGATTTCTGCCAACAAATCCCCTTTTTTCACGGCATCGCCTACCTTTTTGTGCCAGGCGGCAATTACACCTTCTGTCATGGTATCGCTCAGTCGGGGCATCTTTATTACTTCGGCCATAATAGATTGCTTGCTTTTTGGAGTTGCGAATTTCGGGGAAAATGACTTACCCCCCAACCTGCAGTGTCGATTGTTGCGGCTTCTTTACAAATTGTATGGCTTCAATGGGCTAATGCCCACCACTCCATGAGAAAACTACAGTGGAAAATGATTGCATTTAACCGCTGCAGTAGCTTATTTCTTAGAAACCCAGATCCAGCTTCAACCGTTCTTTCAATTCTTTTACCAGCGGGTAATGATCTACCATCAGTTTGTAGCGTTCGGCCGTATTGAGGTAGCGTGGCTCCAGCACTTTCGGCTGTTTGGAAGCCTCGTCCTCGTTCACTTCAATTTTTACCTTGATGGACACATTGTGAAAATGCTGACGGAAAGCCTCTGTTAAATCAGTGGCTTCCTGCTCCAGCATTTTGGCACCGAAAACCGTTTCACTGGTGATAATAACGGTATCGTCTTGCACGGCCAGCGTAGCCAACTGCATGTTGGTAACGGTGCTGTGCTTCTGCATTTCTTTTACTTTAATGGCATGGGCATCCCAGAGTTGCTGTACCTCTTCCAGCACCGGCATGCGGGCTTCCACCACGGCTTTGCCACCATTTTGCTGTACCTGCTGTTTCAGTTTGTCCAGCAATGATGTTTTGCCGCCGGCAGGTTTTACTGCAGCAGCAGGCATAGCTGTGGGCATGGGTTTGGGAGGTACAGGTACGACTTCCTGCAGGGGTGCTGCAGTAACCGGAGCCGGTGCTACAGCCACGGGAGGAACCGCCGCTTTTTGTACCGGCGCCACGGGAGCCTGCGGCTTGGGCGTTTCTATATCCAACCGGGCTTCGCCGGCAGCGGGTGCTGTTTTAAAAATGGGGGCAACGGGCTTTGTTTTTACTGCCACCGGCGCCGACACTTTTGATTTTTTTACCACATGGCCCGAAGAATCCGCCACCAGTTCCAGTGCTTGCTGCAAATAGCAAAGCTTGATGAGGCAAAGTTCTACATGCAGGCGTTTGTTGTGCACGTCGCGGAATTGCATAGAGGCCTGACTAATTACATTGAGGGCACTCACCAAATAGCTGAGCGGCAAGCTGGCTGCGGTTTTGGCATAGCGTTCCTGCATGCCTTCCAGTACATCCAGCAATGCTGCAGCTTTGGGGTCGCGGCTTACCATGAGGTTGCGCATAAATTCTGCAAAACCTTCGAGCACCGTGTTGCCTTCAAAACCTTTGCGGTTGATTTGATCGAAGAGCAGCAATGCAGTGGTTACATCTTGCCCGGTTACGGCATCCAGCAGTTGGAAATAATAATCTTCATCGAGCAGGTTGAGGTGCTCCAGCGTATTTTGATACGTGAGTTTTCCATCGGTAAAGCTCACAATCTTATCGAGGATACTCAGCGAATCCCTCATGCAACCTTCACTCTTTTGGGCAATGAGTTGCAGCGCAGATTTCTCGGCATTGATGCTTTCTTTATCGGCAATTTCCTGCAGGTGCTCTACCGTGTCGGCATTGGTAATGCGTTTGAAATCGAAGATTTGACAACGACTCAAAATAGTGGGCAGAATCTTGTGCTTTTCGGTGGTGGCCAAAATGAACTTGGCATAAGAAGGTGGCTCTTCCAGCGTTTTCAAAAAGGCGTTGAAGGCCGCCTGACTTAGCATGTGCACCTCATCGATGATGTAAATCTTGTATTTACCTTCTTGCGGGGCAAAGCGAACCTGTGTTACCAGCTCCCGGATATCATCTACGCTGTTGTTGCTAGCCGCATCAAGCTCATGGATATTGAGCGAACTGCCATTGTTGAACGACACACAGCTGGGGCATTCATTGCAGGCCTCACCGTCGTCTTGCAGGTTTTCGCAGTTGATGGTTTTGGCCAAAATTCGGGCACAGGTGGTTTTGCCCACGCCCCTGGGACCGCAAAACAAGAAGGCATGTGCCAGCGTGTTGTTGCGGATAGAATTTTTTAAAGTAGTGGTAATATGCTGCTGCCCCACCACCGAGCTAAAGGTTTGGGGACGGTATTTTCTGGCAGATACAATAAACTTTTCCATGCCCCACAAATGTAGGAGGTTGACGCATGCTTCGGCAAGGCCTGTTTATAAATCGGCCATACAAGTGAACCCGCTTATAAAATAGGGTGCCGCTTAAACTCTTTGGTTCTGTCGAACAGGTAGCGGTAGGTAGCCAGGCGGCGGCTGAGCGTAAAACCAAGGTTTTTGGAAATGTTGTTCATTTTGGGGTTAAAATCGCCCTGCCATTGCAGTTCGGTGTAGTCGTATTTCCCTTTTTGGGGATGCTGTAATATTTTACTGGCCTCCACAATCATAAAATAATCTACCCCGGAACCCTGCCACTCGGGTACTATGCCAAATACGATGCCCGTAAAGTTTTTGATAACACCCCGCCAGCGGTAGTACACAAACTTCAGTTTGGCCCACCAGTCAAACTTGCCATCCAGGAACTTAAACACCTGGTTAAGATCGGGCAGGCACACATACATGGCTACCGGCTCGTTATGGTAGTACACAAACCACACCAAATCGGGGTCCATAATGGGCTTCATGCTCTGAAACATTTTAACCGCCACTGGCAGTGCCATTTGTTTGTTGCCTTCGTGCTGTGCCCAGGCCTTGTTGTAAACGATACAAAAATCCTGCGCTGCTTTTTCCAGGTTATTCTTATCCACCCGACGGGCTTCAAAACCACCCATGGCCTCAATTTTTTTATGGGCTACATAAAACTTTTCTGGCAGGCGGGGCTTTACTTCACGGGCCCAGCAGTTTTGGTAAAAGAAAACTTCGCAGCCGTAATTTTCCAGCAGTGTTTTATAGTATGGTGCATTATAATTCATGCCATACAAGGGCGGGTCAAAACCTTCAATCAGCAGGCCCCACCATTTGTCTCTTTCGCCAAAGTTGATAGGTCCGTCCATGGCTTCCATGCCCTGCTGTTGCAACCAGTTTTTGGCAGTATCGAGCAGCAGGTTGGCGGCCGCCTGGTTGTTGATGCAATCAAAGAAACCAAAGCCACCAGTGGGTTGGGTATCACCTTTGTTTTTGTAGCGTTTGTTTACAAAAGCTGCAATGCGGCCAATGTGTTCGCCGGCATCGTTTTGCAGTAGCCAGCGGCAAACTTTTCCAAAGCGAAATGTCTTGTTTTTTGTTTCATCAAAAACCTCTTCTACATCTTTATCCAATGGGCGGATGTAATTGGGGTCTTGCTGATACAATTTAGGCGCCACCAACAAAAAGGCTTTTGCCAAAGCCGGCGAATTCACTTCTACTATTTGCATGCTGCAAATGTACAGGCAATGTTATTTTACCGAAGCAAACAAGTGATTGCCTAATTTTTTATCGTGTCCATAAATATCGTTGCGAAAATGAAGTAACCCCTGAGCATCTGCCCAACAGGTAAAGTAGCCAATAAACACGGGGATTTGCTGCTGCATGGTGATGGTAATTTCTTTGCTGCCACTCATACCTGAGTCTATTTTTTCTGCTGTCCATTCTTTGTTGCTTGCCAGTGCCCACAATGCTAAATCCCGGGGTTTGGCCACCCGAATGCACCCGTGGCTGAATGCCCGTTTGTTTTGGTCAAACAAACTTTTGGAAGGTGTATCATGCAGGTAAATGCTGTAGCTGTTGGGAAACAAAAACTTCACTCTTCCCAGTGAGTTGTTGGGGCCTGGCTTTTGCCGCACCATGGGCAGGCCATCGCTGTACTTACCCACCACTTCCATGTTGCGTTTGGAGAAATAAGCTGCCGAACGGCCCATTTCATTTTTCACAATACTGTACGGTACATTCCAGTAAGGAGCCAGCACTACATACTGCATGTTGCCGTTAAATATAACCGTGTTGTTGGCGGGTTTGCCTACCACCACATTCATCTGCAATTTGAGTTGGCCGCTGTCATAAGCCCGCAGCATAAATTCAGGAATGTTAACCACTACATACTTCCCATTACCAGGCTTGGGAATCCAACGGGCCCGCTCCATGTTGATGCGAATTTGTTTGATGCGTTCTTCAAGCGGCACATTGATAGCTTCCAGAAAACCTTTTCCTGCTACGCCATCTGCGGCAAGGCCCATGCGCTGCTGAAACTGCAATATCGCTTTTTGTAATGCTGGCGTAAATACATGTCCGGTATCGGCAGCTGCCAAATCGCCCAGCCAAATTAATCGTTGTTTGATGCTGGATATTTCAGTAGTACTATCACCCAACTGGTACTTTTTTTGGGTAAAAGCAATAGGCTCCCAATTATGTACTTTGGCCAGCTGGGTATATTGCAGCAAGGCCTTGCGCAATCCTTCAAACAGTGGATGCACAGGCAACAGATTACTGATGCCTTTGCCGCCACTGGCTACTACGGTGTCTAAAAAAGCAACAGGATCGGTTTTGCGTTTGGGTATGAACCAATCGAGTTCCCGCAAATTGATTTGCGCATCGGCGGCATAAGCTCTTTCGGCATAGCGAAAGAAATGCCGGGTGAGTAATAAATCGGCCTGTACTTTTTCTGACTGGCTCAATAGCTGCGGCAGACTATCGTTGTATAGCTGATTGGCCAATGCATCAAAATCGGGTTGCAGCAAAGAACTGTCTTGTGTAGATGATTGATAACTGCGATAGAGATTGATAAAATTGAATGCCTCCTCAGCTACCCCACTACTGTCGTACCAGGCCAGCTGATAATTGCGCTGTTTGTAAAAACTGATGAGGTAAATGCTGTCCTGCACATTGAGGTGTTGTTGCTGCACAAATAACAATACAGTGGCAGAATCAGTAAACAAATCCATGAATGCATTTTGTGCAGTAATAGTTGTATCCACCGGTTTCATTTCCGGCATTTTTTTGGCATTGCTGTTTTGGCAAGCCATCTGCAACATGCTGATTAGTATTATCAAACCCACCCATTTGAATCGATTTATAACAGAAGTGTAAAACATGAAAAACATTTAGTGAAAGATAACAATGCATACGTGACCTCCGCCACATTTTCACTAACTTTATAGAGTCTTTTAGCGAGCCTGTGCTCTTGCAGGAACGCCTTCACTTTTAAAACATTTCATTATGAAAGGAAGTACAAAAACGCTGTTGGGATTTTTAGCAGGTATTGCCGTGAGTGCCGGAGTATATGCCTTTCTGAAAAGCAAAAAGGGCAAAGAACTTTCGCAGAAAATGAAAGACAAAGCAACTGACCTGAAACAGGATTTTGCTGATTTGAGTGACAAAGCCCGCCATGCTATGAAAAAAGTGCAAGACGGTTTACCACAAAGTGAATAACATGCCTGACCAACAAGCAGAAGGATTGTACGATGAAGTACAACATACCGTAAAACAACTGGTAAATGACCGGCTATTGCTGGCCAAAATGGAGGCTGCCGAAAAGCTAAGCATATTGAGTGGTAAACTCATTGTGGGCATTTTGGCAGGCTCCTTGTTGTTCTTTGCCCTATTGTTTATCAGCTTCATGGCTGGATATTATTTTTCGCAGGTATACGAGAGTTTTTTTATTGGCTTTGGACTGGTAGCCGCCTTTTATATATTACTCCTGCTTACTGTGATGGCTTTTGTGCGAAAGCCGTTGCAGGAGGCCATTCAAAACAGCATCATCAGCACCCTGTTTGCTCAGGATGAAGATGATAACGATTAAGTAATTGTGACATGAGTAATATGCAACCATATCGCATTCAGCAACCTATTGGCAACTTGCGGCAATTGAAAGCTGAAAAAAGAAAACTGAAGGCGCACATTAAAACAGCAGATCATGCATTGCGGCGTCGTGTACAAAGGCTGCCTGCCGTAGCCATGCTACGGGGTTTACAGCATTTTGGCAGCAAAATCATTCATAGCAAAGCCGGTAGCTACGCCGCCGATTTTTTTGCTGCTTCCGGCAGTGGCAAAGCACTGCCTGCTATTCTGAAAAGTGTAGCCATTTTTGCCGGCATGCAAATAGCCAAATACTTCTTTAATAAGCAAGAAGGAAAGCAACAGCATGAAGACTGGATGTCGATGTTTGTTGATGAAGATGAGGAGGAGGACAAAGAAGAAACATCTTAAGCTTTTGTGGCAATGTGCTGCACAATCAGTCTTGCATGTTCCCGGCTATTTTCGATGAACCATACATGTGTATCCATACCACCACAAACCACACCTGCCAGGTAAATGCCTGGCACGTTTGTTTCCATGGTATCGGGGTTGTATTGCGGATACATTTTACCATCATCACTCAGGCCAATGCCGAGTTGTTTCAGTAATTCAAAATTGGGTTGATAGCCGGTCATGGCAATTACAAAATCATTGGGAATGGTCTCCAATCCTTCCGGTGTTTGAATATCTACCTCCAGCTCCCGAATGGCCGCAACCGTAGCATTGGTGTAAGCTTTAATAGAACCTTCGGCAATGCGGTTCACCACATCGGGCCGTACCCAGTATTTTACCCGTTCGCCAATATCATCATGCTTGAGCACCATGGTAACGTGTGCAGCTTTACGATAGGTTTCCAGCGCTGCATCTACTGCCGAATTATTGGCGCCTACTACCAGCACGTTTTGAAACGCATAGTAGTGTGGGTCTTTATAATAATGCGTCACTTTCGGCAAATCTTCGCCGGGCACATTCATGCGAACCGGAATGTCGTAAAATCCTGTTGCCAAAATGAGGTGTTTGCAGGTATAGGTCGCTTTGGTTGATGTTACTTCAAACCCTTTGTGGAGTGGCTGCACTTGCTGCACAGCTTCAAACAAACGTACCTGCAACTGAAAGTGCATGGTTACCCGCCGGTAGTATTCCAACGCTTCGGCACGGTTGGGTTTAGATTGCAAACTGGTGAAAGGAACGCCCCCGATTTCCAGTCTTTCGGAGGTGGAGAAAAAAGTCATGTTGGCGGGATAGTTGTACAGGCTGTTGACCAAACAACCTTTCTCCAAAATCACATAAGATAAACCAGCCTTCTGTGCTTCGATACCACAGGCCAAACCAATGGGCCCCGCTCCAATGATGACTACATCCAACATGCCGCGAAGATACAGACCTACCCTTGCCTTGCCAGCCAATCGTTTTTGTACATGGCATACACCACATTCAACCGCGACGCTTCGCCAAAGTAGGCCACATTTTCTTCGCCAAGGTTCGTGGCGCCCAACCGCTCCATGGCCTTGCGTGACCGCCCGTTGTTGGCACCCACATGAAAAATAACCGTGTCAACAAATTGAAAAGCGTGGTTCAGCATCAGGGCTTTTACCTGTGGATTGTACTGCCCACCCCAATGGCTGCGGGCAAAAAAAGTATAGCCGATTTTCACTTCGCTACGTTCGGGTAAATAATCATAAAAACGACTGCTGCCAATGGCGGTGCCTGTGGCTGCATCTTCAATCAAAAACGCACCACCTGAGGCGAGTGCTCCTTCAAAATAAGTGCTGAACACTTCTCTTTTATACCTGTCGGGGTTGGGATGCTGTGCCCAAATCAACGGATCGGATGCTACGGCATACAGGCGTTCGAAATCGGCTGGCTGCAGGGGTTGCAGTAGAACCAGATGGTTGTGTAACCGGGTGGGCTGAAGTTGCATACGCAAGATTGTGGTAGTTTTAAGTTTTGAGTGAACACCAACTTTCAAGTAATGCAAGTTTCAGGAAAATCCGCATTCGGTTGTTTTTTTTCGATCATGAGTGTATCGGCGTTACTCTTTATGGTGTACCTGATGCGCAACATGAATACCCCGGCCTTTCAGCAGATATCGCCGCAAACCCGAACTTGGTTGTGGGCTGTGCTGGCGTTGTTTCTGGTTTTCGATTTATTAATACTGGTACGCTGTGTGATGGCGTATAAAAAGAAGCATGAAAAGTGATCATTCACTTTTTCCCTCAGTTGCAAGCTTTTTTGAGATATAGATAAATGTGATACTGATTTACACAGATGCGTTTGGGTTTGCACGGAAGCGAAGTTGCAAAGCTCCGCAGGGGTGACATATTTCCGGTGGATGAATATAGAAGTTGCGCAACGAGTTGTCACAGGCCGCCAGGCCTGCGACAGTAGTATCAATCATTAAACATTGTGCAACGTACAGGGATTGCTGCTTGTTAAGAATTGTCTATAAATGACGACCAGCAGCAATAGCAATGAAGCGACAGCTATTTTGCGCCCAACTAACCACACGCCTCTATGAAGTATATTTTTACCCTGATTGTATTGACGTGCACGGCGCCATTGCTGCATGCGCAAACCGAAACCCGCATTGGTGCCAATTTTACTGCCGACCTTACTTTTTCCAACGACCTGAAGCCGGGGGTGGGGCTGGCACTGGAAAGAAAACTGACCAAACACAGCGGCCTCGAAACGGGCGTTTATTATCGCAACAATCCGGTACATTTTACCACTTATGTTCAGGTACCTCCGGGCGGCATGTTTGTGTTCAACAGCACGGTGGTTGAACGATTCATATCGGTGCCGTTGTTGTATAAATTCTATTCCCGCATTGTAAACATCAGTGCCGGGCCAACCTTCGATTTTTTGCTGGATGCCGTGCAAACCAAAGGCGCCCCAAATGTAGTGGTCACCAACTATGAGACCAGCAACAGCTTTGACATGGGCCTGATGCTGAAAGTGGGCAAACAAATTAAACTGGCCAACCGCTGGCTGTTGGAACCGGAGCTACGCCTCAATCCGTTGTTTAGCGGCGAAAGGGTGTATGGCGGTTTTTCGCTGGGTACACGGTATGTACTGCGCTAAGGCTGTAGAAAATAATCCTTCAATATGGGCAGGTACACGATGCATTGCTACAAAACAGCGGCAGAAACATGTTTTTTTTTGGAAGCAGATGTAGCGGATTGAACGGAGTTTCATTGAGGAATACGCCTAGGTAAAATGGATGCGAAAGCCCTGAAAGGGCGACCATCACCTAGCCACGGGTGTAGCCCGTGGTAATGTTACCAACACACGAAACAAAGCCCTGAAAGGGCGACCTAATTTCAGGTGGTTTTACTGCTTGCTTTAGTAACAGAACGTCGCAGGCCGGGAGGCCTGCGACAGGTGTTGGCTTGCACCAGTAGTTTTTTGCAAAACTTTTGTACAACGGTAGAACCAAACCGAACGACGTTTGTTCAACAACGGGCGAAAGCTGAAGTGGGCAGATTGCTGAAGGGCAGCCGGATATGCAGCGGTAGCCACGCAGCAAGCGGGGCCGGAGCGCAGCGAAGCCCGGAGTAGCCGGAACTGCAGCTGATTGGTGTAAATAGCCGACAGCCCCCATTAAAAATATGTAGAACCCGGAATAGAAATAGAAACTGTAGACAACTAATTGTATGACCAAAAATTGCTTGAGAAAATGGATGCTGGCCCTGGTGGGCAACATAGTGAGCCTGGTAGTAATAGCACAAGGCACAGCCAGCCTGAGTGGCAACGTGATTGATAAAAATACCTTGCAGCCACAAAGCGGTGCAACGGTAGTGCTGCAGCCCGGCAACAAAGGTACTACCACCGATGCAGCGGGCAACTTTCGGCTCACCAATCTGGCCCCGGGCTCTTACAGCCTTACGGCGAGTTCGGTAAACTACCAACCCAAAACCATCAGCAACCTGGTGATAACAACGGGTAACGAAACGGTATTGACGATAGAGCTGGAAGCGAAAGTGAGCCAATTGGAAAACGTGGTGGTGAGCGGCCGCAAAAACACGGCCAAAGCTACCAGCCTCGAAAGCCCGCTGAGCATACAGCGCCTTACCACCGAAGACATTAAAGCCAACCCCGGCGGCAACTTCGATATCAGCAAAGTGATTCAATCGCTGCCCGGTGTAGGCGGCGGTGTTGGTGGCGGCGGCTTTCGCAACGACATCATTATACGTGGTGGCGCCCCCAGCGAAAACGTGTTTTACTTAGATGGTATTGAAGTGCCCATCATCAACCACTTTAGTACGCAAGGCAGCGGTGGTGGTCCGCAGGGTATTTTGAACGTGAGCTTTATTGAAGATGTAAAATTGAGCAGCTCGGCATTTGATGCCCGCTACGACAATGCGCTGAGCAGTGTGTTTCAGTTTAAACAAAAGAACGGCAACGCCAACCGCCTGCAAGGCAACTTTAGGTTGAGTGGAACCGAAGCGGCAGCTACGTTTGATGGCCCACTGAGCAAGAACACCACTTTCCTGGCATCGGCAAGGCGCAGCTATCTGCAGTTTTTGTTTCAGGCGCTTGACTTGCCCATTCGCCCCAACTACTGGGATTTTCAGTTGAAGACCACTACGAAAATTAATGCCAAAACCACCTTTAACGTAATAGGCATTGGTGCAATAGATGAGTTCAGTTTTGCGGCGCCGAAAGAAGCCACGCCGGAAAAACTATATGCCATCAACAGCAGCCCCAACATCAACCAATGGAGCTATACCATTGGTGCAAGTCTGCGCCGCCTTACCAACAATGGCTACTGGAACCTGGCGCTGAGCCGCAACACCCTCGACAACTCAGCCGAGAAATATGAAGACAATCAAGCCCCCCAACCCACCGAACAAACGCTGCGGGTGCAGAGCCGCGAAACAGAAAACAAACTGCGCTTTGATGTTACCAACAACTTTGATGGCTGGAAGCTGAGCTATGGCGCAGTGGCACAACTGGTGCAATTCGACAACTCATTTAGCCAACGCTTTCGTGCTCCGCAATACGATGCCAATGGCACCCTGGTTGCACCGGCACAAATCATCAGCAGTTTTACCGACGCCAACTTTTTGCGCTATGGTGCTTTTGTACAAGCGGGCAAGAGAATATTAAACGACAGGCTTGCACTGAGTGCCGGCCTGCGGATGGATGCAAATGATTTGCAGAACAGCGAAAGCAATCCGCTGCAGCAACTGAGCCCCCGCATTAGTGCCAGCTATGCGCTGAGCAACAAGTGGAATGTGAGTGCCAGCTACGGCATTTATTACAAGCTGCCGAGCTATACACAACTGGCATATTTGAATGCTATTCAGAGTAGCATTGTATACAACCCCGGCGAATACATCCGCAGCCGCCACGTGGTGGCCGGTGTGGAGTACCTGCCGAGTAACGCTACCCGATTTACGCTGGAAGGTTTTTACAAAAAGTACAGCAACTACCCTGTGAGCCTGCTGGATGGCGTAAGTTTGGCCAACAAAGGCACCGACTTTGGCGCCATTGGCAATGAACCCGTAACCCAAGATGGCAAAGGCCGGGCATATGGTATTGAATTTTTTGCGCAGCAAAAACTCACCAACCGCTTCTTTGGTATTTTGAGCTATACTTTCTACCGTTCTGAATTCACCAACAGCAGCGGCGACTATGTACGTGCCAACTGGGACAACCGCCACCTGCTGAGCCTGACCTGGGGCTATAAGTTTAACCGCAACTGGGAACTGGGTTTGAAGTTTCGCTACCAGGGCGGTGCCCCTTACACACCGTTTGACTTGATAGCCAGCCAGCAAAACTACCTGACACTGGGCACGGGTGTTTTCAACTACAACCAAGCCAATACGCTGACACTCCAATCATTCAATACAGCCGATGTACGCATCGACAAAAAATGGAACTTCCGCAGATTTACGCTGGATGTTTTTCTGGATGTACAAAACTGGTATGGTGCTGCCAACCCCGGCCTGCCTAACTACACCTTTAAACGCAATGCAGACAACACTGCTTTTGTAACTACCAACGGGCAACCCATTCAGCAAAACGGCAGCAATGCGATACCTGTAATACTGCCGAATGATGAGGTAAGTATTTTACCTACCATTGGTTTTATCGTAGAGTTTTAAGACTATCTGTTTTTAAATATATAGCAACAGCAGCCCGTTACAATGGGCTGCTGTTTTGTTTTTATGACCACTGATTATAAGCTGGTGTGAGCAGCAGAGACAATACAATTCACTCCTTAAAAACGACAGTTGACGGAGCAAATTGCTACAGTTGGGCAAAGTGTAAAAACCACAGCCCGACAATTGCTGTCATTACTGCAATTCAAACACAAACACTATGAAAGAAATGCTGTTTTCAAAGAAGATGTTGGTGCTGGCCGCCAGCGGATTGATGCTTGCTGCAACGGGTTGTAAAAAAGACAAAGACGATCCGGCCCCCAACACGGTGGTGAACGCTGTGGTAAATAATGGCTACAGCACTTTGGCCACTTTGGTAACCAATGCCGGCCTGATAGATGCATTGAATGGCGCAGGACCGTTTACCGTTTTTGCACCTAACAATGCTGCCTTTACCGGTGTAACTGCACCTACCGGAGCAGCTCTCACCAATCTGTTGACGTACCATGTGTTGTCTGGTCAGGGTTTGACTGCCGCACAGGTCATTGCATTGAGCAATGGCAATTTGGTGAAAGTAAACATGCTGAATGGTGACTCTGTATTTGTAAAAGCCAGCAGCGCCGGTGTATTTGTAAATGGTGTACAGGTAATACAAGCCGACCTTACTGCCAGCAATGGAGTGGTACATGGTTTGGGCAGAATACTCCAGCCACCAGTAGGCAACATCGTGGCTACCGCTGTAGCTACACCCGGCTTTGACTCATTGGTAAAAGCCGTAACCCGTGTAAGCACAGGTGCCACCGGTGCCGACAACATTGCTGATGTATTGAGCAATACCAATGGGCTTACTGTATTTGCGCCCACCAATGCTGCGTTCCAGGCCTTGTTTGCCAATGCTGCATTCCCTTTCCGCAATATTGATGCCATACCGGTAGCTACCCTCCGCACCGTGCTGCGCCACCATGTGGTTACAGCCCGTGCATTTAGCAACGACCTTGCCAATGGCAACCTCGGCATGGCCAATGGTAGCAATGCCACCGTTGCTGGCGTAGGTACCAGTGCTGTTACCATCAGCGGTAGTGGTACGGTGTTTAACAATGGTGCCGCCAATATTGCCCTCACCAATATTATGGCCCGCAATGGTGTGGTTCACGTTATCGATAAAGTGATTATTCCATAAGTTATTCCTTACAGATATGACGGCAGCATTCCGGGTTCGAACTATGAATCCGGAATGTTGTTTATAACCGATTGCCATGCTTTTCTTCAATCATAAATACCGCTACTGGTTTGCACTGGCGCTGGCCGTGTACACTTACCTGAGCACCTTGTTTTGCAATGTGTACAGCTACTTTGGTATGGATGTGCAATGGTACACGGCATTGGGCAGCATTGTGGTGATTACGGTGGGCACCTGGGAAGCGGGCAGATTATTATATCCGCTGTTTCATAAACTACCGCAAAAAGAAGAACTGATTATTCGCAATCTGTTGGTGTACTGGATGGCTGCCGGTGTAGCCAGCGGACTGTTTACTGTTGCCGTTGTTTTTGCCTTCGACCGTTTGTTTCACCACGCTCCTATTGATTTGTACAATCCACTCAAACTCACTCTCACCTATGCGTTGCTCATCAACCTGCTCTTTCATTTGCTGCATGCAGTAGCCTACTACATGGAGCGGTACAAAAACAAACAACTCGAAGCAGAAGAGTTGCTCCGTATGCACACACAGGCTGAGCTGCAAAGCATTAAATCGCAGGTGAATCCGCATTTTTTATTCAACAACCTGAATGTACTGAGTGCATTGGTGATGAAACAAAGTCAGGATGCAAATCATTTTATTGAAGCCTTTTCCAACGTCTATCAATACATCTTGCGCAATCAGGAGAAAGAACTGATAGACCTGCAGCAAGAGCTGGATTTTCTGGAGCCCTACATTTACTTACTGCAACACCGGTTTCCCAACAGCATTCAACTCAACATTCAAATTGCAGCAGAAGCAAAGCAATTGCAGGTAGTGCCTGTGGCGTTGCAAATGCTGGTGGAGAATGCCATTAAGCACAACATTGTTTCGCCACAGCAACCATTGCAGATTCACATAACCAGCAGTGATAAAAAAACAATTGACTGTAGCGAATAATTTACAACCCAAACGCAACAAAGCCGCATCGGGAAATGTTGGACTAGTGAACATTGATCAACGATATGCCATCACCACCGGCAAGCACATAGCGGTGAAAAACGATGGTCAACAGTTCAGCGTCAGTATTCCACTCATTCAAGTTCACACATATGCGGGTAGTTATCATTGAAGACGAACTATTGGCAGCCGAAAGGCTTCAACACCAGTTACAGGAGTACGATGATCAGATACAGGTAGTGGCTCATTTGTACAGCATTGCCGAAGCTGTGCAATGGCTGGAAACACACCGGCATCCCGATCTATTATTTCTCGATATACAGTTAGCGGATGGGTACAGTTTTGAAATTTTCAAACAGGTAGATTACCGCAAGCCCATCATATTTACCACGGCCTTTGACCAGTATGCATTGGATGCATTTCAACTGCACAGCATTGCGTATTTACTAAAGCCGGTTAGTGCCGGCATGCTGGCAAAATCTTTGCAGAAGTACAAAGAACTTTGCACTCCGGTGTCTGCACAAACAGCGGCTGCGTTACTCCATACATTTGAGCAACCGGAATACAAAACCCGCTTCCTGGCTAAGTCGGGGCAAAAAATGTATTTCATTCCCTGCGACGATATCCGCTACTTTTTTGCAGAAGATAAAATTGTGTACCTCGTAGACAGAGACGGCAATAAATTCACAGTAGATTATACTATGGAGAAGCTGGAGAAATGCCTTGATCCAAAAGTGTTTTTCCGACTCAATAGAAGTTACCTGGTGCATCAGCAAAGTATTTTTCAAATCAAACCGTATGTAAACAGCCGCTACAAACTCATGCTGCGCAGTGCCGGCAAGCAAGAAGAAGTCATCCTGAGCAGAGAACGGGTGAGAGACTTTAAAGCCTGGGCAGAAGTGTAAGCGATTTATCTGTCTCTACCCTGTTTTACCCGCCACATTTGTATGGCTACTGCCAATGCAATAAATATGAGTCCGGCAAAAAAAGTGCTGTGCAGGTATTGATTTTCCTGAAAGAAAATAAAGGCGAGAATAATGCCGTACACCGGCTCAAGGTTGTAGGTAAGATTGAGCGTAACGGCAGAAATATGCTGCAATGCCTGAAGCTGCAAAAAGAAAGCCCACACGGTACAAACCAGGGCCAGTATCAGCAGCCACAACCAGTCGAGTGGTGCGGGCAGCATGCTATCGCCTCGCAGCATTACGTACGCCGGCATAGCTACGCTGAGCGTTATTAAGGCACCACTCATTTCCCAAAAAGTCATTTGCAAACCATCGGCCCTGGCATTCACCATTTGCTTGTTCAGTATCGAAAACAAAGCACTCAATGCTGCGGCTGCTACACCCAAGAGTATGCCCGTTTTGTAGCGGGTATCAAAATGGAAAATGATATAGATACCTGCCATGCACATGAGGCCCAGCAACAACTCAATGGGTCGCCATTTTCGCCGGGTGATAACAGGCTCTAATAATGCAGAAAAAAAACCAGCAGCAGAAAAACAAACCAACGCTATAGATACATTGCCATACTTGACACTGCCGAAAAAACACAACCAGTGAATACCTACCAAGCTACCAATACCCAACAGCTGCAGGATGGTTTTGCGGGTAGTGAGCACACTCTTTTTCAACCATGTAAATAGGAGCAACAAGGCTACCACCGACAACAACAATCGCCACCAAACCAGTGCCGCTTCGTTGAGGGTAATGAGCTTACCCAAAATAGCGGTAAAACCCGCCAACAATACCGCTATGTGCAATTTGATAAACGCCAACCGCATGTGGGCGAAAATACGCCGCCTGAGGTTTGGCGCAACATTTCATCATTTCAGTGACAGCAGCAGCGCCGAGTTTCATTATTATTGCTATCAACACAAGCTATTGCTATGGAACCCATCATCGTTCTCAAGAATCTTTGGAAAAGTTACAGTGGCACACCGGTACTCAAAGGCATCAATCTATCCGTAATGCCCGGACAGGTGATTGGCTACATTGGCCCCAATGGCGCTGGTAAAAGCACCACCGTAAAAATATTGTGCGGCCTCCTCTCCGACTTTGAAGGTGAAGTATTGGTAGCAGGAAAAGACATTCGCAAAGAGCCGCTGGCAGCCAAGCAAAAAATTGGTTTCATACCGGAGTTGGCAGAGTTGTATGAAACACTAACGCCACACGAATTTCTGCACTTTATGGCCGCTTTGTATGGCATGGATGCACAGGTAGCCGAAGAACGCATGACCAAAATGCTGGGTGCCTTTGGATTGGCAGGCAACCTGCACCAACGCATGGATACGTTTAGCAAAGGCATGCGGCAAAAAGTATTGATTACTTCCGGCTTGTTACACAATCCAGATATCATCATTATGGATGAACCACTGAGTGGCTTAGATGCCAACAGTGTCATCATCATTAAAGAACTGATAGGCAAACTGGCGGCTGAAGGCAAAACCATTTTTTACTGCAGCCACATGATGGATGTGGTAGAAAAAGTAAGTGACCGCATCATCCTCATCAATCAGGGCGAAGTAGTGGCCGATGGTAGTTTTGAAGAATTGAAATCGCAACAAGGCAACCAAAGCCTCGAACGAATTTTTGCGCAGCTCACGGCCAGTGATTCCATCAATCAGGCAGCATCCGATTTGCTGAGTGCTTTTCAATAAGGTTCACACCATTCTTCATACTCATTAAGCCTTGTGTATGCCCAAGCTGAACATTATCAACCAATCATTACTCGGTGCTTTTATGTTGCCCAAAGCCTTGTACCGCAAGGCTGGAGCCAATACTACACAACTCCGCACCATACTGGAATACAAGCTGATGATGGATGACCGTCGTCCTAATAGCTTTCACCAAACCAGCCATAAAAAACAGGACAAACAAATTAGTATGGCCACGCTGGGCACCATGCTCATGTCTTTGTTAATGGGTTTGCTGTTCATCATCGCCTTTTTCGCCAGCGAAGATGTGCTTACCTGCGGTGTTATTTATTTCAGCATGTTCATCATCATGCTGGCTCTTACCCTTATCACCGACTTCACCAATGTATTAATCGATATCCGCGACAATTTCATCATTTTACCCAAGCCGGTAAATGATGCCACGTTTGTGATTGCCCGTATTGTTCATATCAGCATACACGTATGCAAGCTCATGTTGCCCATGGCGCTGCCGGGGCTCATTACAGCATTTGTAAAACTTGGCCCCATCGCTGGTATTGCTTTACTGGCAGGTGTTTTGCTATCCACGGTCTTTACCATTTTCCTTATCAATGCCATTTACTTGTTGGTATTGAAAGTGTCATCGCCACAGAAGTTTAAAAACATCATCAGCTATATTCAAATTGTATTTGCGGTGCTCATTTACGGCGGCTATCAAATTGTACCAAGACTGTTTGAAAAAAGCATTCTTAAAAACGCCGTGATTGGCGAAGCACCTGCACTGCTGCTGGCACCACCTTATTGGTTTGCCGCCTTGCTGAAAGAAAGCACCCAATTCTCTACGCATCCTGTTGTGCTGATGGCTGCAGCATTGGCATTGCTCATGCCTGTGCTGGGCATCTATGTGGTGGTTCGTTTTTTTGCACCCACGTTCAACCAAAAGCTGGCGCAGATTTCCGGTAGTTCGGGAGAAGCTGCGGTAGCAAAAAAAGTAGCCGGCAACCGAACCACTTACAGCCAAATGATGGCCAACCTGTTTACCAATAAAGGAATTGAACAAGCATCGTTTTTGTTTAGCTGGCGCATGATGCTGCGCAACCGTGATTTCAAACTGAAAGTGTATCCGGCCATTGGTTACATGCTGGTGATTTTTGCAGTAAGTTTTTTGCGGGACAACAGCCTGAGTGATGTAGCCGAAGAACTGGATTTGACATCGAGGAAAAGCAACATCACCATCATGATGTTGCTTTACATCACCGGTTTGGTTTCCATCACGTCTTTGGGGCAAATGAATTTTAGTGAGCACTACAAAGCGGCATGGATGTTTCGGGTAACGCCGGTGGCAACGCCTGGACCTATTTTAAGTGGTGCGGTAAAAGCATCCATTATCCAATTTCAACTGCCTGCATTTATGCTGGTAGCGGTACTACTCACCATCATCAATGGGCCCATGGCATTGCTGCATGTAGCTGTAGCTTTTTGCAACCTGTCGCTCATGGCTGTGGCACTGGTCATGTTTAGCAATGATTATTTGCCGTGGTCGGCACCTGTCAACAAAAACAATCAGGGTTCATCGGTAATGAAAACACTGGCATTGATGTTTGCATTGAGTATCCTGGGCTTGCTGCATTCACTGGCCTTTCCGTATTGGTGGGCTTGTGTAGCCTTGGGAGTACTTGCTGGTGCAGCAGCGTGGTTCAGCTTCCGGGATTTGCAAAAAACGGGATGGAATCGGATGAAGACGTATCAGTATTGATGCTCTCACCACAGAGGTTTAGGAGGTAGCGCAGAGGAACACAAAGAGTAAGTAAAGTTTGCAGTCAACAGTTAGCAATTTTCGAGGCGTACGTTCTACTACTGCAAACTGAAAATTGCAAACTGGAAACTTTTTTTTGGAACCACGAAGACACGAAGGAGCACAACGTTTTTCACCTATGTTCCCCTGCAAACTGCAAACATGTACACTGCAAATTTCTTAAGCATTCCCACTCCGCACTTTCTTGCGGTAGTTTTTGAACATGCTGTTCCATTGAATTTTCAACACACCAAGTACGCCTTCTTTTACAATGCCGGTATTCATTTTGCTGACGCCTACTTTGCGATCTACAAAGGTGATGGGCACTTCTACAATTTTGTAGCCCAGCTTCCACGATGCAAACTTCATTTCTATCTGGAAGGCATACCCCACAAAACGGATTTCATCAAAATTGATATCATCGAGCACAGCACGTTTGTAGCATACAAAACCAGCAGTTGCATCCTTCACCGGAATCCAGGTAATCATGCGGGTGTACAAACTGCCGCCTCTTGAATAAATGTGTCGGTCGAGTGGCCAGTTTTCAATGCTGCCCCCTTTTACATAGCGGCTACCAACGGCCACATCGGCACCATTTTCGCAGGCTGCAACCAGCCTTGGCAAATCAGCAGGATTGTGGCTGAAGTCGGCATCCATTTCGCAGATATAATCGTAACCGCGGCTGAGTGCCCATTTGAAACCGTGAATGTAAGCGGTGCCTAAGCCAAGCTTACCGCTGCGTTGTTCTAAAAACAACGTGCCGTTGTACACCGGCAATAACTCCTGCACAATGGCAGCAGTGCCATCCGGCGAGCCGTCATCAATAATGAGCACATGAAAACCCGCCTGCAATTGCATCACTGCTTCGATGATGCCCCGGATATTGTCCCTTTCATTATAGGTGGGTATGATGACCAGCTTTTTCACAGAATTGTACACGATTGAATATCCGCAAACATACAATATCAACTTTTATGAACCGTGATGAGCTTGTGGCAATGGTTTGGTAAAAATACCAACACCCTGCTGCCGCTGCTGCCACACATGCAGCAGGTAGCAAGCCATGACCATTTCGTAGCCCACAAAAAAACGCTCCTGAAAGGCGGGAAATAACAGCCACCGTATAGCAATGACAGCCATCATACCACCGAGCAACCACGGCCATTTAGGTTGTTGCACTGGCCATGTCATCAGCAACAATACAAAAAATAAAGGCATCCAGGTACCGCTCAACTGGCGGAAACTTCTTCCGGCATGTACCACATATTGCTTCAGCGACTGCGTCATGGAATAATTGAAATACCATTCCCAACTATTGCCAAACAACATAGGAATGATAAATGCCAGAATCAACAACAAGCCGCCAGCGATGAGGATTTTAGTCAAATGTTGTTTCCACAATTGAGTGAGTGATGCAGGGGACCACCACAGCAACAACACAGGAATGCACAACAACAACAAATCGATACGGGTAAGCGTAAGCAACAGCAGCAATACAAGCACGATAGCTTTTTGTCGGCCATGCCAAAACAACACATAAAATAAAGTGAGAGTCAGGAAAGATGCCAACGCATCGGGTGTAGTAAGTCGGGCCAATTGTGTGGCATAGCCAAACAACAACAATGTAGTTACTACCAAATCCCAGCCAGGCTTTACCATGCGGCGTACCCACAAATACAATACCGTGGCCATACCTGCAAAGCCAATGATACCGGGTATCCGCATGGCTGTCCACCAATGCAGGCCGGCCTTATAGCCAGCGTACACCATGCCTGTAAACAATGGCTTTACCCTATAAAAACCCAACTGTGCTTCAAAGAAACTGGCATCATTCAGGCATTGTTCTCTGTACGGCACTTCGTGCAACAAAGCAGGCACCACATCGGCAGGCAGTTGCTGCACGTTGGTAAACACTGCCTGATGCAACGCTGCACCCTGCATACCATCGTAGCCGAGCACCACACCGAGGTATGGAATTAAATCCCAGCTAAAAAAGTTGTTGTACAAAGAGAACCACGCTCCCACTGCCGTGGCCAAAACTATGACCAGCAACAACAGGAACGTACGCTGAAAAGAAGCCTGCATGTATCTGCTTATTTTTTGGCCAGCATCATTTTATGCAATATTTCCGTCAGCTTTTGCTTGGTATGCTGCGGAAAGTCGCCCTGCATCATCCAATCGTAGTAGCTGCGTTCCATCCGCAATACATCTTCTACCACTTTGCCTTTATGCTTACCAAAATTGAAAACGATTTTGCCTTCCTGCACAATCATGCGGCGGGCAAAGTCTACAATTTCATCATCACCTACGGCTTTCAAAATACTGTCAACGGTATTGCCAATTTGCGGATAGCGGGCCACTTGTGCATCCAGCACTTCCCAAGTGGCAGTAGCATCTACTTCGGCACTATGGGCATTCTCCAATTCTTTGCTGCAGTAAAATTTATACGCGGCACTCAATGTACGTGGCTCCATCATGTGAAACACTTTCTGCACATCTACCAGCTTACGGCCATCTACATTAAAGTCTTGCCCGGCACGTAAAAACTCTTCCACCAGCAGTGGTATATCAAACTTGTTGCTGTTGTATCCGGCGAGGTCGCAGTTTTCCAAAAACTGTTTGATTTCGTTGCCCGCCTGTTTAAAAGTCGGCGCATCTTTCACCATTTCATTGGTGATGCCATGCACATCAATGGAAGACTGAGGAATCACCATCTCCGGATTGATGAGTTTCCGCTTGACTTGCTTGGTACCGTCAGGCAAAATTTTGACGATGGCAATTTCTACAATACGATCGGAAGACATGTTGATACCGGTGGTTTCCAAATCGATAAATGCCAATGGGCGGGTGAGACTGAGGTTCATAACAAGTAGCAGCTTTCCTGTGAAAACGATGATTTATAATTGAAGGTAGTTGAAAATTTACTGTGCCGGATTTCCCGTGGGCAATTGCATCAAACCGCCGAACAATTCCAACAGATTGATGCCTTCAAAAGTACCACTGCTCATGAGCAATACACTGGCATCTTTTACCTGTAATTGTTCCATCCATTGCTGCAAAGCCGCAGCATCGTTGAGCACCTGTAAGCCGGGCTTGGCAAAGCCATCAGCTACCACTTGCTTATCCAATGGCGGCATTTTTTTGATGGCCAATGCATGCTGGCTATAGTACACAGCAGCTTCGTCGGCCGCATCCAACGCCTGTTTGTAATGCGGCATAAAATCGGCATTCAAACTACTGTACGTATGGAGCTCCAGCAAGACAATGAGTTTACGGTTGGGAAACTGTTGTTTCACTGCATCAATAGTGGCTTTCACTTTGCTGGGTGCATGGGCAAAATCACGATACACGGTGGTATGCTCATTTTGCAACAACACTTCCAAGCGTTTGGAAGCACCGGTAAAACTGCCGATGGCGGCAGCAAACTGAGCCGTGCTCACCCCGGCTTCGGCACAAGCCAGCCGGGCGGCTTCCATGTTCAGCAAGTTGTGGTTGCCAAACACTTTGATGGCTGTTTCGGCACCGGGCCACAGCACAACTGTAGCACCGTTATCAATGCGATGTGCCGGCACACCATATGGAATAAACCGGATATCGCTGCGCAAATTGGCTTGCACCAATGCATGCAGCGTTTCGTCGGTTTGGTTGTAAATGAGAACACCGCCGGGTTCAATTTTCTGGATAAAAATGCTGAACTGCTCCAGGTAAAAATCGAATGTCGGAAACACGTTGATATGATCCCACGCAATGCCCGTAAGAATAGCGACATGTGGAAACAGAAAATGAAACTTGGGCCGCTTTTCCACCACGCTGGCGGGGTATTCGTCGCCTTCGCACACAATGATGGGCGCATCGGTTACCTGCACCGACTGGCTGAAGCCGGGTAGCTTGGCACCCACCAGATAATCGAAAGCCAGGCCTGACTGCTGCAGCACATGCATAATCATGGAAGTGGTGGTGGTTTTGCCATGGCTGCCGCCTACCACAATGCGCTGCTTGGTTTTGCTTTCTTGAAAAATGTATTCCGGGAAAGAATATACCGGAATGCCGAGAGCCTGTGCCTTCAGCAGTTCGGGGTTGTCGGCACGGGCATGCATGCCCAAAATCACGGCATCGAGGCCGCTGTGTATATTGCTTTCGAACCAGCCGATTTGTGCAGGCAGCAAGCCGGCGGCTGCCAGGTTGCTTTTGGCGGGTTCAAAAATCTCATCGTCGCTACCAGTAATGGTATAGCCTTTGTGGTGCAGGGCCAGCGCCAGCTGGTGCATTACACTGCCTCCTATGGAAATAAAATGAATCGTCATACGTTTGAACTGAAAGCAGCAAAGTAAGGTCTTTAAGGGAAGTAAATGATACCTGACTTAGGACAGGCACGAACAATAGAATTAGCCAAAACATTTAAAGAAACTAGGGCTAACATACAAAGCTTAACATCTAATATCTCCATTTATTAAGATGTTATCAACTGAAATTTTGAATACTAGAAAGACATTTTACATTTGACAAATTCTGTCAAGTAAAATATTTCAAATGGAAACCGTTGGGCAAACTATCCGGGCCAAAAGAGAAAGCTTAGGCTTACTACTCAGACAAGTCGCATCATATCTTGACATTGATCAGGCAATCCTCAGTAAAATTGAAAGAAATGAACGTAAACCATCTAGAGACAACATTATAAAACTTGCTGAGATTCTGCAAATGGATGGCGAGGATTTGCTAATACAATTTATGAGTGAAAAAATTGCCTTAGAAATTGCCAATGAACATTGTGCAAGCAAGGTTCTTAAAGCAGCAGAGCAAAAAGTGAAATATTTGAAGTCAAATCTTGAAAAAAATTGAATATGCGGACAAGAGCAGTAGAAACAGGAATAAGCATATTGGAAGAACCGCAATTGGATATTTTATATTACAATAAATCATCCTTAAGTACATCTAATTATGAGAAGAAGGAATCACTAAATGTGCTATCTCTTTTCTCAGGTTGTGGTGGAATGGATTTAGGTTTCGAGGGTGGTTTTTCTGTCTTAGAATCATCTGTAAATGAAATTTTATGCCCTCATTTTATAGATAAGAAACTCAATAATGGTTTTGTTCAACTTGAGAAAACAAAATTCAAGACAGTATTTGCTAATGATATTTTTACTGATGCAAGAAATGCTTGGGTAAATTATTTTTCTAAACGTGGTCATGACTCTGCAAATTTTCATAGAGAAAGTATTGTAGACCTCGTAAAAATGTATCGGAATGGAGTAAATGTTTTTCCGAAAAATATTGATGTTGTTACAGGTGGCTTTCCTTGCCAAGACTTTAGTGTTGCTGGCAAACGAAATGGATTCAATTCGCATAAAAATCACAAAGGAGAAATAATTAAAAATGAAACAGCGTCGATAGAAACCCGCGGGCAACTATACATGTGGATGAAAGAAGTAGTAGAAATCACACAACCAAAAGTATTCATTGCAGAAAACGTAAAAGGTCTTGTAAATCTTGGAGATGTAAAAACAATTATCCAAAATGACTTTTCCTCCGCAAATGGGAATGGATATATTGTGCTTGACCCCCAAGTTTTACACTCCGCAGATTTTGGTGTTCCTCAATCTAGAGAAAGGGTAATATTTATTGGCATAAAAAAATCGGCATTGAAAAAGTCCGCATTGAAAGAATTGGAAAAAGAAAAGATTTCAATGCGATATAATCCTTACCCAAGTCCTACTCATTCCTTCACAGTTGAAGGAGGGAAACTAAAACCATTTGTGCAGCTTAGAGAGGTATTTAAACACCTAGAAGAACCAGAGCAAACTAAGGACTTATCTCAAAGATTTTACTCAAAAGCAAAATTTATGGGTAAACATTGCCAAGGACAAACAGAGATAAAACTCTCAAATATTTCACCTACAATTCGATCTGAACATCATGGTAATATTGAATTTAGGCGACTGTCCAAAGAAAATGGAGGACAGATTGAAAGCGAATTAAAGAAAGGCCTAAAAGAAAGGAGATTAACCATCAGAGAGTGTGCCTTAATTCAGACCTTCCCTCCAGACTATGACTTTGTAATTGAAAATAAGAATGGAAGAAAAGGTTCCTTTTTAGTTAGTCCATCCCAGGCTTATAAAATAATTGGTAACGCCGTTCCACCTTTACTAGCCTATAACTTGGCAAAGAGGATTGAAGAAATTTGGGATTTATATTTTAAGAAAGCACAATGATAGTATCAACAAATCCACACCCGGAAAAGAACGAATTTGATTCATTGCTTGGCTCAACAATTTCTGAGTTGAATGCACATGCTAAAAATTCTTCTAAAAAAGTATCCACCCTTATAGGTAGAAATCTTGAGCCATATGTAAAAGACTTAATGACAGATTTAGCCAAAGGGACAACTTTCGAAAATTCAATTGAGTTAATTGGGGGGCAAAAGTTCCCCGATATTGTTGCAAAAAAATATTATGGTATTGAAGTAAAGACAACAACACAAAATCATTGGAAAACAACAGGTAATAGTGTTTTAGAAAGCACAAGAGTTGACAATGTAGAAAGAATTTTCATGCTGTTTGCAAAGTTAGCAAGCCCAGTTGAATTCCGTTGTCGGCCTTATGAAGAGGTGCTATCTGAAGTTGTAGTAACACATTCGCCTCGGTACTTGATTGACATGAATTTGGAAAAAGGAAATACCATTTTCGATAAAATCAAAATGCCTTATGACACGTTACGAAAAAAGGGAAATCCAATCAGACCAATAGTTGATTATTATAAAAGTAAGCTAAGGCCAGGCGAAGAACTTTGGTGGATGGATGCTGAAAACAATAGTAAGCCGAGCAATATTGTCATCAGGATTTGGAATAATTTATCGCTAAAAGAAAAACAAGAACTCAAAAATAGAGCAATGACTTATTTCCCCGAACTTTTCGGAAATAGTAATGATAAGTTTGGACGACTTGCAATTTGGCTAGTTACTAGAGAAGCTGTTGTTTGTCCGAATGTTCGTGATTTATTTACTGCAGGTGGAAAAATCGATATCATAGTAGGTAAAAAAACTTATAAAAAAGTTCCGAGAATATTCTTGAATTTATTTGATAACGTTCTCAGTATCGTTGAGACTATAATTAATACATCTGCTTTTGAATTATCTGATTATTGGGAAACAAAGACTACTGAGAAAAATAAACTTTACGATTGGATTGACTTAGTTGCAAAATATTCAATGAAAATTCAAGATGCTAATCATTTGAACATAAGACAAATATTGACTGAATTGGTTTTAAAATAGCCTCCATTTTTTCAATGATTGAACATTTACAGGCATTCTGCTGTACCTTTAAATCTCAAATTTTATCCATCATGCGTAAAGTATTTGCATTGGCCATGATTGCTGTGTTGGCCCTCGGCATTAGCAGCTGCGCCAGCAGCAAGCGTGGCATTGGCTGCCCCGGCAATCCTACGGCTATCCGTCGGTAATTGTTGCACCCCAAAGATTTAGGCTTCCGGATGTCGTGGAATTTACTCCAGTCGGCCGACCAATTGACGCAGCTCGTTGCGCAGTCGGCCAGCAAACCGCAACTCATTTTTAAGCACAGTACCCGTTGCAGCATCAGTAGCATGGTGTTGCACAGGCTCGAACGTGCCGGACTGAACGACCAGCTCGACTGGCACCTGCTCGACCTCATTGCCCACCGCCAGCTCTCCAACCACATCGCCGAGCATTTTGATGTATGGCACGAAAGCCCGCAGGTATTGCTCATCAAACAAGGCGAATGCATTTTTGATGAAAGCCACATGGGTATTCAGATGGCGGAGATTGTGGCGCAAGCCACCAGTTGATACAAGTGGTGATTTTGTCATAACCACAAGGGAATTGAGTTTTCTTTTCTTCCAATCCTTCATAAATCAATGTGGTTCATGTAGCAGCATTGTTACTTTCTTTTTCTTGAAAAAAAGAAAGTAACCAAAGAATCCCGATAGCTATCGGGATCAAGGCAAACCCGATGCCTCCGGCCTCCCGATAGCTATCGGGATTGCCCGGCCAACGCCTCCCCCTGTGTGATTTTTCTTTGAAACACTTTACTTGATTTACTACTTGTCTGCCTGATATTTTATTTTAATAGTGCAACACATCGGTCAATATTCTCTTGTCTACCTGCATCCTTCCCTGTCTTTTTTCCGTAGTTTTAGCTGATACAGCAAAGCAATCGAATGTATGCAGGTAACAATTTTTGGCGCCACCGGAATGGTAGGCAAGCAACTCATGATTCATGCACTGGCCAAGGGCTGGAAGGTGAACGCTTTTGGGCGCAATGTCGAAAGCTTAATTGATGAAGACCTGCGTTCGGAGCAGTTGCACAGCATCAAAGGCTATGTGTTTGATGAGGGTGATGTACGCAAAGCCCTGCAAGGCAGCGATGCGGTACTATCGGCGCTGGGCGGCGCTTTTGATGGTACCGACAAGGCCCGCAGCCTCGGCATCAAAAACATCATTGCCCAAATGAAAGCCACCGGCATTCGCCGCATTGTAGCACTCGGCGGGCTCGGCGTGTTGCCCGACGAAAACGGCCATTATGTAATGGATGCACCCGATTATCCTCAGGAATATGTACCCGTAGGACAAGAGCACAAACAGGCCTACGAATACCTCAAAGCGTCCGACCTCGACTGGACTTTTGTGTGTGCTCCCAACATTTTACCCAAGGAAGCCGACAATCATTTTATGGCGCTGGAAGAACACATGCCCAGCAGCTGGGAAATCAATGCCGGCAACCTGGCTTTGTTGATGGTACAGGAAATAGCATTTCCACAATACCTCCACCATCGGGTAGGAATCAGCAATATTGTGGGCGAATAACACACCCATTTCCAATTACCATCAACCAATTCATTTGCAACTCATCACCACCCCCGACGAAGTAGCTGCGCTGGCTCTCGACCGTTTTGAAGAAAACGAGCATTTCAAAGCCCATCTCAAAACACTGGATTCAGAGGTGATAGATGAAGCGGTGATGCGCCTGAACAAGGAAGCAGAAGCGGGCATAGATTGCCTTGCCTGTGGCAAATGCTGCACCCGTTTGATGGTGAATATTGATGATGCAGCAATCGTACGTCTCAGCAATAAGCTTCAACTGACCGAAGCACAATTCAGGGAACGGTTTGTAGAAGGCGGCTCCTTCATGTCTTTTCTCAATGCCATCCCCTGCCAGTTTCTTGATGGCAAGGCATGCCAGGTGTATGAGATAAGGCCCGATGAGTGCCGTAATTTTCCGCAGCTCGACCGGCCGGGTTTTACCACCCGCATGTTTGGCACATTCAGCCATTACGGCATGTGTCCGCTCATTTACAATGTGGTAGAAGGATTAAAAAAAGAAACCGGTTTTTTTATCGCATCAGCTTAGTAGGCTGTCCAGCCACCATCTACCGGCAATGCAGTGCCCGTAAGGGTTGCTGCTGCTTCGCTGGCTAAAAACACCGCCAGCTTGCCGAGTGTTTCTACAGGTATAAAATCTTTTACTGCCTGTCGGCCCAGCATTACTTTTTTCACCACTTCCTCTTCTGTCATGCTGTGCACTTTCATTTGATCGGCTATTTGCTTTTCTACAATGGACGTTTTTACATAGCCGGGGCAAATGGCATTGCAGTTGATGTTGAACGGTGCGCCTTCCAACGCCAGCACTTTGGTAAGCCCCACCAGGCCATGCTTGGCCGCTACATACGCCGACTTAAATTCAGAGGCCGTTAATCCATGTGCAGAAGCAATGTTGATGATGCGTCCAAAACCATTAGCCTTCATGCCGGTCCATACGGCTTTGCTCAGGTAAAAAGCCGAGCTGAGGTTGATACCTAAAATAGCTTCCCATTTTTCTGCCGGAAATTCATCGATGGGTGCCACGTATTGAATGCCAGCATTGCACACCAACACATCAATGCTACCAAATTGTGCGATGCCCTGCTGCACCATTTGCGCAATGGCATCGGGCTGCAACATGTTGGCATTCGAAAACAAACCTTCAACGGAATGCGCTGCTGCAAGTTCTGCAGTAATGGCTTCGCCGTTAGGCTCCAAACCATTGAGGTAAAGATTGTATCCGGCTTTGGCAAATTCACGGGCAATGCCGAAACCAATACCACTGGTACCGCCGGTAATCAACACTGTTTTTGGCATAGCAATCAATTGAATGCACAAGCTACAGGTCTGAACATTTTTACAGCACAAAAACTGTAGCCAATGGCCGCATTTTTCTGGTGAAAGTGCAGCCCAACGCCGTTGTTACTCTGCTGCAATAAAATGAACGGCCACAATTTTATCGCCGCTGATGGTATAAATAGCGATGGCAGCCAAGGGTGGAACGCCTTTTTTAAATACCACCGATTCCTGGTCAATTACGGTATTGCCCTGTACGATTCTGTTGACAAGCGTACAATGCAAATCGGGCGTTTGGGCAAACATACCTGTGTACTCCTGCCGCATGGTTTCCTTGCCTTTGTACAACAGCTTGTTGGGAAACATATAGACCGCCACTGTATCGGCGTAAGGTTGTAAAAAAGCGTTGATGTCACGTTTGTTGTAGGCATCCAATTGCTGCTGTGCCAGCTGTGCCGGCAGGCTGGGCGTAGTTTGTGCAAAGGCATTACCAGCCATCAACAGCAAACACATGCTGAGGAAAAAAGGGACACTTATTTTCATAGGATAAATTGTTGCGACAATGTAAGACCGCCAACTGTTTTCCACAAGCGTATCAGCATACAATTTGTAAACACGAATTCAAGCACTTTTACCAAAAGAAGCCAACGTGACGATTTCAGCTTTTATACAACGCACCCTTTTTTTGTTGATGGCCGCAAGTCTGGCTGCTGTTGCAACAGCACAAAACAGTGGCCTGCAACCTGTGTTGCAAACCGGGCATGAAGATGATATTTTGTTTGCTGACGCAGATGCTTCGGCACAAGTATTGGCCACGGCGGATAAACACAACGTAATACTCTGGAACAGCAGCAATGGCCGGCAGTTGCGCAAAATCACCAGCGGGCAAACCATCAGGGGGATGGCCCTGTGCAACAAAGCATCGCAGCTGGCTATTCTTTTGTACGACTACGGCATTGTGTCGGCTTTGTATTGGTACAATACACAAACCGGAGCACTCACTGACAGCATCAGCTTTAAACAAACCAATGCATGGGGCAGTTCATTTCCGCCAATGGATGCCCTCATCAGCAGTGGCCAAAACGATGAAGTAGCCGTTCGGTCTTTCAGCACTTTGCAGCTCATCAATCTTACGACGAAACAGCGCAGCCCGGCAATTGAACTGTTTTCTTACGACAATCAGATAGCGTACAATGCATCAACACAACGCTGGCAGATTGCTGCCAACCGCAACGACCAGGTGGAGCTGCATTACATCAACGACAGCTATACCAAGCAGCTTCAAACCATTTACGACCGCAGCGAAAAGCCGATGGCGCTTAGCTTTCATGCATCGGGTAAAATGGCCATGCTACTGGCGCCCAACAAGCTGATGATTTTTAACGACGCAGATACCACGCTGCAGGAAGAAACGCTACGCGGCAGTAACAACATTCGGAGTTATGAGCACTACGATGTTCGTTGGAATATTGCGGGCAATTTGTTGCTCAGCAATATTGGGCAAGATGCCCATGTGTATGATGCCCATCAGCAAACATGGATCAACGATAAAAACGATGCTTTGAAATATGCCAATCATGTATTGGCCATTGATGACAGCAATGATAAAATAGCAGCGATAGGCAAGCAATTGCCCAGCATACTTCGCTGGCCGCAGCAACAAAACTTTACCAGTTTTGATACCAAAGTGATGAGCCTGCAACAGCTGCGATTTTCACCCAACGGAAAAATGCTGTCATCGGTACCCGGCATCACGTTTGCAGATTACAGCCATGTAATTGACCTCAGCACCGGCAGGCTGATGCACAACCGCAATTATCCATTGGGTATTTATCAATGGCTAAGCGATTCGCTGGTGCTCACCACCGTACCCAATGACTTTGGCGACAAGCCCAAGCTGGCGCAGGTTTGCAACTTTTATACAGGCAACGTGTTGCAAACTTTTGTACCCCCCAAAGCCGAAAAAAAACCGGAAGCAGCGTTGCTTTCACCAGACAGAAAAGCATTTGCCAGCATCAATGCGTTGTACAAAGAACTGGTGATTTTAAAAGGCCCACAGTTTAGCCAGCAAACAAGGATGCTGCTGCCTACTACCACTTCCACGCATATTGAATTTACGCCGGATAGCCGCTACCTCATTGTGGGTAGTGAAAGCATCCGTATTTATGATATTCAAAGCAACAAATGGAAGGTATTGAGAGACACGGCAAGGGTGTACAGCATCGATAATTTTACGGTAACGCCAGACAGTAAAGAATTGTGGTTTGAGCTGTTGGACAACAAGGTAGAAACCGTCATCTACAGCTACAGCTTTTCGACCGGTGAATACCGATTGAAAAGAAAATCGGACACTCTCATCAGCATCATCAAACATCATCCCACCAAACCCATGTATGCCATTGGTTATTTCAATGGTGTGGTGGAAATACGGGATGCTCAAACAGATGTCATTTTGTTTCTGCAAAAAGTGCATGATGCAGTAGTGGATGAAGTATTGTTTCACCCGACCAGAAATTGGGTGAGTACCTTGGGCAGCGACCAATTGTTGCGTTGCATTGACATCGACAAACAAAGCACTCAATACAGCATGGCATTGCTGAGCAATGCGGCAGAAAAAGGGCCCGCCATTTTTACCCCCGACCGCTATTACATGATGCCGCCCACACTCACCACCGAAATGCATTTTGCCAAAGGCTTTCAAACCTACTCCTTCGCCCAGTTTGACCTGCAGCTGAACCGCCCCGACATTGTATTGCAACGCATGGGCGAAGCAGCGCCAGAGCTGATACAAATGCAACAAAAAGCTGCAGAACGCCGCTGGCAAAAAGCAGGCATGACGGCCGCACAAGATTTGCAGGCTTTCGACAGCATGGAGCCCTTGCTGTTGTACAACCGCAAGGAGCTCAGCAACAGCAGCACAGAGCCGGTGGTTGAGATGCAGTTTATTACCCGATATGCTGCAGCAAACATCAAGCAACTAACGGTGTATGTAAACGGGCAAAAAGCCTACACCGGCAAAGCAGGTACCAACCGTTGGAAAATTCCGGTAGCACTAAGTGCTGGCAACAATTTGATTGAGGCGTCTTATCTCAACAACAATGGCACCGAAAGCCTGCGGGAAAGCATCGACATTACTTTCGAACCCGTAACACCTGTTGAGGCCCGCACTTATTACATCGGCATTGCGGTATCGCACTACGCCGACAGCAATTACAACCTGCAATATGCTACCAAAGATGTGCAGGATATTGCGCAGCGTTTTCAACAGCAATACAGCAATGCATCTGTGCATTTGTACACCGACACTGCAGTGACGCTGCCCTTACTCGACCGCATTCATCAACTGCTACAACAAACCACCGTACACGACCGTGTGGTTGTCTCCTACTCCGGCCATGGTTTGTTAGATACCGGTTACAATTTTTACCTCGCCAGTTATGCAACCAGCTTTGAACAACCAGCCTTGCACAGCATTCCATATGCCAGTCTCACCAATATTTTTACAGATGTACCGGCCAGGCAAAAGCTCTTGCTGATAGATGCCTGCCACAGCGGTGAAATAGACAAAGAAAATGTGCAGTTCAACTTTGGCAGCAGCATGGCAGCCAAACCTTTGGGGCGCAGCAGCATTCGCAAAGTGCAAGGCAAAACACAGCTAGGCAATACCGTGAAGCTGATGGAAACTTATTTCACCGATGTGTCGAAAGATTTGGGTGTCAATATCATTTCCGCTGCAGCGGGTGAAGAGTATGCTCTGGAAAGCAGTGAGTGGAACAACGGTGTTTTTTCGTACAGTTTTATGCAGGCTTTGTTCGATAAAAAAGCAGACAGCAACTATGATAAAAAAATAACGCAAACAGAGTTGCGTAAATACATGCAGCAGCGGGTACAGGAACTCACCAATGGCAAACAACAACCTACCAGCCGTAGTGTAAATGCCAGCTACGATTGGGCGTTTTAAGCTCAGGCTTGCTGCATAGCGGTTACCAGTTTTACGGTTTCAACAGCCTCTTGCACATCGTGTACCCGAAGTATGTGGGCTCCTTTTTGCAAGCCAATGGTATTGAGTACCGTGGTGCCATTCAATGCTTCAGCAGAGGTGGTACCTAAGGTTTGGTAAATGGTTCTTTTGCGGCTGATGCCCATGAGCAAAGGACGTTGTAATGAGTGCAGCACTTCCATCTGGCGCAACAATTGAAAATTATGTGCCGTGGTTTTGGCAAACCCAAATCCAGGGTCAATAATCACATCATTTATACCAGCCGCCTGGCATGCCGCCAATCGTTCAATAAAATAATCCAGGATGTCTGTCAGCAGATTGTCGTACTCGGCCAGTTGGTTCATGCTGCCGGGTGTACCCTTCATGTGCATGCAGATGTAGGGCACCTGCAGGCGGCCAACAGTCGGCAGCATCTCCGCATCAAGATGGCCACCGCTTACATCATTTACAATATGTGCCCCGGCTTGCACGGCAGCTTCGGCTACCGCCGCATGAAAGGTATCCACACTAATCAGCAGGTTGGGGCAGGCGGATGCAATGGCCGCAATGACAGGCACTACGCGGTCGGTTTCTTCGGCCGCCCCTACCCAATCGGCACCGGGGCGGGTGCTTTGGCCGCCAATATCCACCATTGCTGCACCTGCTTTTTGCATGTGCATTGCGGTGGCTACGGCTTCCTCCACTTGTGTTTTGCGGCTGTTGGCAAAAAAAGAATCGGGCGTGGTATTGATAATGCCCATCACCATGGGCTGGTCGATGACGACAAGTTTTCCCCTGCAATTGAGTGTATACATGCGGTTGATAACGAAGCTTTACTTTTGGCTGCCGGTAAAAGTACCACATCGCATGACTAAAACAATTGAACAATACAACGCCGCCATTGCATCTGCCCGAGATATTTTTATGAAGAAAGCCAGCGATTATGGCACTTCGTGGCGGGTGCTGCGGCCCATTTCTGTAGCCGACCAAATCTACATTAAGGCCCGCCGCATAAGGCAGTTGCAGGAAAATGAACTGCAGCTGGTGGCCGATGATATTCCCAGCGAATTTCGTGGCATTATTAACTATGCCATCATTGGACTCATTCAGCTCGACATTGACAATGATGAAATTGAAACCCTGCCGCTGGAAGAATGTGCCAGCCGGTACGATGAAAAAGTGAGCATCGTTCGCCAGCTAATGGAAATGAAAAACCACGACTATGGCGAGGCCTGGCGGGAAATGAGTCAGGAAAGTTTTGCCGACCTGATTATGATGAAGATTTACCGCATGAAGCAAATCATTCGCAACGAAGGCAAAACCATCATCAGTGAAGGGTTGGATGCCAACTATATGGACATCATGAACTACGCGGTGTTTGCCCTGATACTGCTGGCCGAAGCGGAGCAGCTGTGAGGTAACAGATAACCCATGTTAAAAAAACGTTTTTCATTTACCCAAACCCACTTCACTTTTTTAGCATGAAAAGTATCGTCAACATACTGCGCATTCTTACCGGGCTGTTGTTCATTTTCAGCGGGCTTATCAAAGCCAACGATCCGCTAGGGCTTGGCTACAAAATGGACGAATACTTTACCGTATGGAACTGGCACTGGGCCAGCCCATTTAGCCTGTACCTGAGCATAGGCATGAATGTGCTGGAAATAGTGGCTGGCGTGGCATTGCTGCTGGGTTGGGCACCTAAATTCATCACCCGGCTGCTGCTGGTGCTCATGGTCTTTTTCACCTTCCTGACCGGCTATGCCGTACTCAGTGGAAAAATAAAAACCTGTGGTTGCTTTGGCGATTGCGTTCCATTGCAGGCATGGCAATCTTTTGTAAAAGATTTGGTGCTAACGGCCATTATATTGGTGCTTGTTTGGAAACATGAATTCATAAAAGCAGTACTACCGCTTCGGGCCAATTTGTTTGCTGTTTTGTTTAGCACCGGCATGGTGTTTTTCGGCCAGCTCAACGTGCTCAAGCATTTGCCATATGTAGATTGCCTGCCATATGCGGCGGGTAAAAACCTGCTGCAACAAATGGATCCGCCACCGGGCTCCATACCTGATAGCGTAGCCATTTTTTATACCTATAGAAAAGCGGGTCAAAACGTGGTGTTTGATGCCATGCACTTCCCCACCGACTTTGATGAGTCGAGCTACGAATATGTGAGCCGCGAAGAAAAAGTGGTACGCAAGGGCAATGCAGAACCTGCCATCAAAGACTTTGCGCTGTACAACAGCAACAAAACAGATACCACCCGCCAGCTGTTGCAAGCCAGCGGTAAGCAGCTGCTGTTTGTAGCCAAAGATTTTAATGGCTACAAGCCCGAGTGGCAGGAACTGTTTGTAAAACTGTACACCAAGGCCAGGGAAAAATCCATTCCGTTTTTCATTGTAAGCAACCAACCGGGTGATGTGGAAGAATGGTTTAACCAAACCAACCACTTCAATATTCCGGTGCTTACCTGCGATGGCACAGTGCTTAAAACCATGCTCCGCAGCAAAGTGGGCGTGGTAGCGTTGCAAGGTGCTACCGTAGCTGTCAAATGGAGTGATGCTGATATGAACGAAGCGGTGAAATGGATGAACGGGCTGTAACAGCGCATCGTTAAAATAGCGGCCGGCAAACAACGGCGGCCTGTTCATTGCAAATAATACTGCAAATTGCAGCCCGATAAAACCTCCAGCGTTGACCAAACTCGATTGGTACATATTGCGGCAATACATTTCCACTTTTGTGTTTGCCATTTTGCTTCTCACATTCATCACCGTAGTGATAGATACCAGTGAGCACTCCGACGATTTTGTAAAAAGCGGCCTCAGTACCTGGGAAATTATTAAGCAGTATCATTTCGGTTTTGTGCCACGGATGATTACGTTGCTCTTTCCGTTGTTCATTTTCATTTCGGTCATTTTCTTTACCAGCAAGCTGGCTGGCCGCACAGAAATTGTCGCCATCCTCGCCAGCGGTATTTCTTTCAACCGTTTTTTGCGCCCTTATTGGATTGGCTCTATCCTGTTTGCCGTTTTGTTGTGGCTGTCTTTCCGATACGTAACACCTATTGCCAATGGCATTTTTTCTACGTTTCAAAACAAGTACATCGATAACCCCAACTATAGTGGTGAATACAATGCCAGTACCATTTACTTCCGCAACGATAGTACGCACTATGGTTCTGTAAGCTATTTTGATACGGCTACTAAAAGAGGCAATGCCTTTACGCTGCAGGAAATAAAACACAACGAACTGAAGCAAAACATACGGGCCGAAAGCCTGGTGTGGGACACCGCCAAAAAACGCTGGAAACTGGAAGTGGTAACCATTCGGGATATCAACGGTGATGTAGAAAAAGTGCGCCAGATAAACGACACGGTGATTAACCTCAACTTTAAACCCAGCGAGTTTAAGAAAGGCCAATACACCAAAGACATTTTGAAAACGCCAGAGTTGCAAGAGTTGATTCGGAAAGAAAAACTACGAGGCACAGAAGGCATCAACGATTTGATTGTGGAACGACACCGCCGAGATGCTACTCCTGTAAGCATTGTGTTGCTCACCATGATGGGTGTAGCGGTGAGCAGCCGCAAAGTTCGTGGTGGCAGTGGCTTGCATTTGGCCATGGGTATTATTCTGGCAGCCCTATTTATCCTTACCGACAGGTTTAGTACCATATTCAGTACCAAGGGTAATTTTCCGCCTGCTCTTGCAGCGTGGACGCCCAACCTGATTTTCTTTTTTGTAACGATTTACCTGTTTAAAAAAGCGCCCAAGTAACGCTAGGGCATTGCTGCATTAGAGTGGCACTGTTATTTCCAATTTGCAGCCTTCGCCGGGAGCAGAAATGATACGCATTTCACCGGCATAAAACTGAACCCGGCTTTGCATATTGCGCAGGCCAATACCTTTTGCTTTTTCTTTGGTATCAAATCCCACACCATTGTCTGTGATGGTCATTTGCAATTGTGTGGGGGTAGAAGCCAGCACAATGGTAACAACGGTAGCTTTTGCATGCTTGTTGATATTGCTGATTTGCTCTTGTGCTATGCGATACAGCATCAACTCTTTTTGCTCATCAATGGCTACAGCAGGATCTAAGTGATTGATGAGTGTGATTTCATGGCCATGTGCATTGGCAAACTGGCGAGACAAACTTTGCAGGGCATCAATCAATCCGGTGTCGCCCAGCGTGGGCGTAACCAGCGTGTGAGATAAGGTACGGATTTCATCCACGGCAAGATTGACGCATTCGAAGCCTTGCTGCACTAAATGGTGCGGAATGATTTCATGCTTTTTGGCACGTGCCAGGTAAATTTTTGCAGTAGCCAAAATCTGATTGATATTGTCGTGTAGTTCTTTGGCCAGTTCGTTGCGTTCTTTTTCCTGTGCTTCAATGGTGAGTTGTGTGGTAAGCTTTTGCTGTTCAAGCTGCCGGTCTACCAGTTCCTTTTCCAGCCTTTTTTGATCGGTAATATCAATCGACAGAATGAGTATGCCTTCGGGCACAGGCTGAACGCTCAACTCGAACCACCCCTTGCTGCCATCCGGAAACTCAAACTCGTTGACAATGGTTTTTGAAATTCTGCTTTGCATGCAGTTTTGCAACTCAACAAACAACGGCGCTTTTTCAAAGCCGGGATACACATCCATCATTCTCCTGCCCAGTAATTCAGCTTCTGAAAACTTGCTCTGCCGTATCACCACTTTGTTTAAAAACAGGTAGCGCCAGTCGAAGGAAATGATTTGGATACCTTCCTGCATGTTTTCCAGCAAGCCTTTGTAGTGTGTTTCTTTTTCCAGCACTTCCCGGGTTTTTTCTTCTACCCTTTTTTCCAGTGTGGCATTCAACATTTTAATTTCCTGCTCCGCACTTTTGGCTGCCGTTTCATCACCCACAAAACCCATCAGGAAAGAGGGTTTTCCTGCTTCGTTGTAAAAAATGCGGCTCTTACACCATATCCATCCCAACGTGCCGTCAGCTTTTATAATGCGGCAATCAAACTCAAGGTCTCTTTCTCCACCCGAGGCTACTTCCCAGGCTTTGTGCACTTTTTCATGGTCTTCCGCCACCACGTGTTTTTCAAAAAACAGATCGAATGACCAATCCTTCACTGGTGTATCATACCCCATGATTTTATCATGAAGTGCAGATCGCTTTATATCACCTGTAACCAAATCAATCGTCCACGAGCCAATGCCTGCACTTTCCAATGCAAACGCCAGGTTTTCCATCGATTTTCGCAGCTCCGCTTCCGATGCTTTCAATTGTGCTTCTGCACTATTTCGTTCCTGGTTTTTACGATAAATAATTAAAAACGTGGTAACAATGAGCAACAATGTAAGCCCCTGAAAAATGACAATGATGCGGTTGGAATTCGTAATGGTTTTATTATTCCTTTCTTCCCTTATTTCGAGCAATGCATTTTCGTGTTGTTGCATGTCGCCAATAAGGCTGCGGAGTTTACTGCCTAAGTATAATCCTTCATTCGCCGCTACGGTCAACCTGTCTGGAGTGAGTTGCCCCTTTTTCTGTAAAGCGATCATTTCCCGCCTTGAATGGATATATGTTTCCACCATGCGGCTCAACGAGTCAACCCTTTCCTGCTGCTCACCATTGTCAAGCGTGAGCTTTTTGAAATGCTATATTTCACGAACAATAGCTATCGAAAGGCTATCGAATGCGGCTACATAATATTGATCTTTTGTAACAAAAAAGCCACGAATACTGCTTTGCATTTCTGCAGTCATCTTGCTTATCCTTTCCGACATTAGCTGCCTCTCGTAAGTGTGGCGGATTGTTATTTCACTATCGGCCCGTTGCTTGTTGTTATCACTAATGGCAAAAAAGATGAAAATCAACAGTAACAACGACACCGCAAAATAGACGCCCACTTTTTGCTCAAATGTGAGTTTGAAGTTTGCCAAATGCCGGCTCTTCAGCAATGATGTGCTCAGTAGTAAAAACAATATGGCCGTAAGCAATGCTGTTTTGGCCAACCATGGAATGGCCTGCAAAAAACTACTGCCGAAAAGCTGGTTTAAAAATACCAATGCCGAAACGCTGATGACGCCAATAAGACTGATCACACAAAACCACAACATTCTTTTTGACTGAATGAAAAGAATGATCAACGAAATAATGACAAAGCTTAACGAAGTGTGCACACTTGGCCTGCCGGCATATTTTGTTTCAACGGGGTTGGGATCATCTTTCCAAATCAGTTCATCAATACCTGCATTGAAATCAAAAATGGTTTGAGAGGCACTGAGCAAGCCAAAAACAAACATGAACAATGCAATGCCTTTTGCCCACTGCACATAGCGGGGTTCTGCTTTTTCTTCCAGCAACCATACAGCAGTACCCAGCAATAAAAAACCAACTGCCGTATTGAATTTGATGTTGATAATGCCAGGTAAAACCGACTTGAATATATTGACATTGAATATCCAACCATATACTACCAGTATAGCCGCAACAATCACTATTGCCGACAATACTTTACTAGTATGAAGTTTTTTCAACATCAATTGTAGCTGGATATTAAATGAACTCACCTGTTATGCAAGAGGAGAAGATGAGTCAGTTACTAACGTGAATGTAGGGGTAAACAAATTGAAAAACAATGACATATGACGCTAATTACCCGGTTTTGACATTCCTGTGAGCTGAATGACCGATTTGTGCCCAAATATCTTTTCCGTCAATGGTCTTTTCTTCATGTTAAACGGTTATTGAATTACACTTTTTCTTTGGCTTTCAGCGCTGCTGCAGCACCTTTATTGAAAATAATTTTATATAAAAAAACAACCGCTGTAACGGCGAAAATGGCGGCAATACTGTATTGCACCACGTTCATGTGGCTATGCATGTTTTGCAGCAGCACCTGCCCGCCTATTACAAACACAGCCAATCCAATAAGGGTGCCAATACCAATGCCCACACTGTACCAGTTAAACTGCTGCCCATTAGCCTGCAAAATGCCTTTGCTAAACAGCACCGTACTCCACCCAAACCAAAACGGAATTTGCATAGGGTTGAGAGCACTCATGGTTACGCCCAATATAAACGGATGTACATCGGCATTCAGAATCACATTTTTTCCTGCTTGTGCGGGGTTGCTGGCTGCCATAAAACTGGTAACCGCCAAGGTGGCTACAATAACAAAAGCCAGCCAGTCCATCAATCGTAGGAGTCCGGCCCGGTGCCTTATCCAATTGATGCCCACCAGCGACACACGTACATAGGCTACCTCAATAATAGCTGCTCCTATGCCAAACAGGCTGGCATGCCACACACCTTCGGCAATAGAAATTTGCATGGCCGCCACATTAATGGTGCCCAAAGGCAAAGTACCCAAGGCACTGATGCCCAATCCCCAAAAAGCAATACGCAGCAATGCTTTCATTTCTCCCACATTCTTCAAAGCGGCCAAATATAACCGACCTGAACCAGCCCTGTGAACAAGCCATACAAAATGTGGCAAACTGATGGCGAACAGCTACCTTCAAACCCGCATTTTTGTATATCGATTGCCTGCCGATGTATTGGCTGGTAAACAATGACTAAGCTTAGAACATATGAATGTAAAAACCATGGCCCAATGGGCTGCCGAAGGCACTGCGCCGGATATTTTATTTTGGGTAGGATGTGCCGGCAGTTTTGATCAGCGGGCACAAAAAGTAACCCGAGCTTTTGCTCAAATACTGGATGCTGCTGGTGTAAGCTACGGCATACTGGGTGCCGAAGAAATGTGTACCGGCGACCCTGCCCGCCGGGCAGGTAATGAATTTTTATTTCAGATGATGGCCAGCCAAAATATTGCCGTTCTCAATGGTTATGAAGTAAAAAAAATAGTAACCACCTGTCCGCATTGCTTTAATACACTGAGCAATGAATACCCCGAACTGGGTGGCAAATACGAAGTGGTGCACCACACCACGTTGCTGCAGCAACTCATCAATGAAGGGAAAGTGAAAATGAAAGAAGGCGGTAGTTTCAAAGGTAAACGCATTACCTACCACGACAGCTGCTACCTCGGCCGGGCCAACCAAATTTATGAAGCGCCCCGTGCCGTGCTCGAAGCCCTCGATGCCGAGCTGGTAGAAATGAAACGCTGCCGCAGCAATGGTTTGTGCTGTGGTGCCGGCGGTGCACAAATGTTTAAAGAAGAAGAAAAAGGCGATACCCGTGTCAACTGGGAACGTACCAAAGAAGCATTGGAAACACAACCCGCTGTCATCGCTTCTGCATGCCCTTTCTGCAATACCATGCTTACCGATGGTGTAAAAGTGAACGAAAAAGAAACTGAGGTACAGGTACTGGATGTGGCAGAACTGGTGGCGCAAAGTTTGGCATGATTGCTGAAGTAAAGCCCCCGATTAATACAAGCATTTTTTAGAAGTAATACCCTACACAAGCCACTATGTCGAGCATTTTGATTATTGATGATGAAAGAGCCATTCGCAACACCCTCAGCGAAATTTTACAACACGAAGGCTACAAAATTGATGTAGCTGAAAATGGCGAGGAAGGCTTTGAAAAGTTTAAGAAAAACAGCTACGACGTAGTGTTGTGCGATATTAAAATGCCGAAGATGGACGGCATTGAATTTTTGGAAAAAAGCCGCGAAGTAAATCCTGATGTGCCGCTGATAATGATTAGCGGCCACGGCAATATAGAAACAGCGGTTGAAGCAGTAAAAAAAGGTGCCTACGATTATATTTCCAAGCCACCCGATCTCAACCGGTTGCTCATCACCATTCGCAATGCCACCGACAAAACCACGCTGGTAGCCGAAACCAAAACGCTGAAACGCAAAATCAGCAAGGTGCAGGAGATTATAGGCGAAAGCGAACCCATTCAAAAAATTAAAGACACGATAGCCAAAGTAGCCCCAACCGATGCCCGGGTATTGGTAACCGGAGAAAACGGTGTGGGTAAAGAACTGGTGGCCAAGTGGATTCATGAGCAAAGCAACCGCTGCCGTGGTCCGCTGATTGAAGTCAACTGTGCTGCCATCCCCAGCGAACTCATCGAAAGCGAATTGTTTGGCCATGAAAAAGGCTCCTTTACTTCTGCCGTAAAACAGCGCATTGGCAAGTTTGAGCTGGCCAATGAAGGCACGTTGTTTTTGGATGAAGTGGGCGACATGAGCCTTGATGCACAAGCCAAAGTGCTGCGGGCTTTGCAGGAAGGTACTATTACCCGTGTAGGTGGCGATAAAGAAATAAAAGTGAATGTGCGGGTAGTAGCCGCTACCAACAAAAACCTGATGGAAGAAGTGGAAGCCCGGCGCTTTCGACTCGACTTATACCATCGCCTTGGTGTAATACTTATTCATGTACCATCGCTCAACGACCGCCGCAGCGACATTCCGGCTTTGGTCGATCATTTCCTAACCAACATTTGCAACGAATACGGTACAGCTAAAAAACAAATTGCACCGGAAGCTGTGGCACTGTTGCAGCAGCACAACTGGACGGGCAATATTCGTGAGTTACGCAACATTGTAGAACGACTTGTTATCCTGAGTGATAAAACCATTACCGAAAACGACGTACGTGAAAATGTGCGAATGTAACGCATTTGCAATTATGCCAACACTCCGCCAAAAGGCTGGCGGCAATAATGCAGCAATTCTTGCATGCTGTTAATGAGCATTGCGTTAGGTGGTACATGGCGTATAAACTGTACCAGCGGCCCACTGGCTACCACTTGCCTGTTCGGAAAACGATAACTCCACATTTCCAGATATTCTTCAGCATCCATACGGGTAAAATTGGTGAGCTGATGGTAGTGCAATTGCGCCACCTGCTTGTGTTTGCAATACTCTTCCACCGTAGCCTCTGATACATTGCAACCAAGATTGATTACCGGATATCCATTTTTGCGTAGCAAATAGTAGGTAAACAACAACGGAATTTCATGATACTCCTCTTCGGGGCCAAACAGCAATATGAGCTGCTGATGCTCGGTACGTACCAAGGGTAGTTCGTTGATGTGGCGGATGATGACATTGCGAATAAGTGTACTGGCAAAATGCTCTTGTGCCGGTAGCAGTTCTTCATTCATCCACAGCAGACCTATTTTTTCCAGCAAGGGATACACCACATGCACCACAGCCCGCTCCAGCCCCAGTTGCAAAATGGTGGCTGTAATGGTGGCATCAAACAACGCTTCATTAAAATCGCGGCTGGCCAGCAGCATATCATTCATTTGCTCTACAAAAAAAACGCCGCTCCGCACTTCTTTGTCTATCATTTGCGCAATGGCTTCTTCGGCCAGCGAAGCAATGTGCGAAATTTTGTAGCCCTGATGGTACAGCCAGCTCACCCTCAAAATGCGGCGCAGGTCTTCGTTGGTATAATACCGGTGTTTGCTTTCTTTCCGGTGAGGCAAAACCAGCCCGTAGCGGGCCTCCCACATACGCAAGGTATGGGCCTTTATCCCACTCAATCGTTCTACATCTTTAATCGAAAACAACTGCATTTGTTGGTGAAAAGTAGGCTGAAGCCCCGTTTGTAACCCTGACAAAAATCAGTTTCAGTCGTCTGTTGAATCTCTGGTGTCAAATACAAACGAAATGATAAACTATATTGCCGGATTGGCCCGATACTACGAAAAGGTATTTTTGCCGGAACCGCTCTGCACACTTTACTTTGGCAGGCATTAAAACAAAAACCGATATGGGTTGGATCATTTTTTTGATAGGAACGATAGGCTGGCACATTGGTATGTACGGCATGTTTAAAAAAGCCGGCATTACTCCCTGGAAAGCCCTCATTCCCTTTTACAATACCTGGTGCATTATTGAAAAAATTCAGGTGCGCCGGGTGTGGTTTTGGCTGCAGTTTATTCCCATTGCAGGGCAGTTCATCAGCATTTGGCTCACCATCATTTTTGTGATGCACTTTGGCCGCTTCAATGTGTTGCATCATGCAGGTGCCGTGCTGGTGCCATTTATATATTTCCCCTACCTCGGCTTTTCGCCAAACGAACGTTATGCCGGCCACGAAGTATTTCTCAATTACAAAAAGCCTTCGAGCCGCGAATGGGTGGACGCGGCAGTTTTTGCAGTTGTAGCTGCTACACTTATCCGCACCTTTATTTTCGAAGCTTACACCATTCCTACTCCATCTATGGAAAAGACTTTGCTGGTGAATGATTTCCTCTTCGTCAACAAAGTTTCGTACGGACCACGCATTCCCAAAACGCCGCTTAGCTTTCCATTTGTACACAACCTGATGCCGAACTCACAAGTACCGTCCTACCTCACCTGGATTCAAATACCCTACAGCCGTATAGCCGGCTACGAAAAAGTAGAACGCAACGATGTAGTGGTGTTTAATTTCCCCTTGGGCGATACCATCATCAACGATCCGGGCTATGGTTCTGCCAAGCCTTACTACGATGTATTGCGAAGCACCTACGGTGGCAACCGCAATGCTCTGCTTGCCGACTGGGGCGATAAAATAATTGTACACCCCATGGACAAAGCCGACAACTACATAAAACGATGTGTAGCAGTAGCCGGCGACACTCTCTACCTGAAAAATGGCGAACTGTATGTAAACAATACCAAGGCTTACGAGCCTGCAGGCATGCAAAACGATTACAACGTATCGGTTAAAAGTGCCATTGATTTCAACAGCCTTGAAGAAAATGCGGACATCCACATTCGATGGACTGATAAGGAAACGGAAATTGCCAACCTCGAAAATCAATTCGTTAGCAGCAGAGAATACCAGCTCAGCATGAGCCCCGAAGATGCTGCCAAAATGAAAAAAATGAGCAACGTAACGGCAGTAAACATTCGCTTGTTGCCCCGTATTTATTTAGTAGAAAAAAAGACCAGCCCTGTTATTTACGAAGCTATTCATCCATCGTTTTTTACTGGCGAAGCCATGAAAGTAAACCTCAACGGATACCAGCGAGACATGCGCCTTCCTGAATTGGATACGGCCCGCTTTGATTTGATTTATGCTACCAAACAAGCAGCTGACGCAGTGCGTAAATCGCCAAACGTGGCACAAGTAAGCCAGCACGATGATGCTTACATTTTTCCCAACATCAACAACGCTGGTTTTGATTGGACGGTAGATGATTTTGGACCCATTATTATTCCTGCAAAAGGAACTACCATTTCTTTGACAACACAAAATTTGCCGCTTTACGAACGCATCATTCGCAACTACGAAGAGCACAGCCTTGAAGTAAAAAGCAACCAAATCATCATTGATGGTAAGCCTGCAGACAAATACACGTTTAAATACAATTACTACTGGATGATGGGCGACAACCGCCACAACAGTCAGGACAGCCGCTTTTGGGGTTTTGTGCCCGAAACGCATGTAGTAGGCAAAGCCAGTTTTATTTGGTTTAGTTGGGAAAAAGGACCACGCTGGAAGCGAATTTTCAGCAGCATTAAATAAACACGTAATTTTAACTGCCACAACAGAAATCCTTCTCCAACATGGGGAAGGATTTTTTATCACTCAAACTGATGAAAGATGGCAAACAAAACACATCAATTTACTTACGAGCTCCACGAGAACGAAAGCAGCCTTTCGCCGGCAGACCATGCATTACTTCAAGCAGCCCGGGAGCATACCGCTGCAGCATACGCACCTTACAGTGCATTTAAAGTAGCTGCCGTAGCACAAACAACCAACGGACATATCGTAAAAGGCACCAACCAGGAAAACGCCAGCTACCCTGTTGGTATTTGTGCAGAAAGAGTATTGCTCTCTGCACTCAGCACGTTGCACCCAACAGAAGCGGTTGCTACCTTGGCCATATCTTACCACAACCTGCATGGCAACAGTGGTAAGCCAGCATCGCCCTGCGGCATGTGCCGACAGGCATTGGTAGAATACGAGCAAAGATTCAACCAGCCTATGCGCCTCATTTTATCGGGCCAGCAAGGCGAGGTAATGGTGATTGCTTCTGCCAAAGACATACTGCCGTTTGGCTTTACGGCAGAAGACATGAAGTAGATGAAGGATGTAGGATATCTGATATCTGATGTCTGATATGCCGCCTTTGTTGGTCGCCGAAGTTTGCCAATGCTGATTGCGGGTTCAATTCAACATTCCTAATTCACCATTCATCATTTCTCAAGTCGCCGACTACTTTTTCATCGCTTCGTTGTACGCTGCACTGCCGCCCTTGGGTACCGATAAATTTTGCCAGTCATTTTTGCGCAGCATTTTACCCAGCATCACTATTTGTCCAATGTGATAGCCATAGTGAGCCAGCTGCCGCAGCAAAGCATCGTAGGCTTTCAGCTTTTCGGTACGGATGGTTACGTCTTGCATGAGTTGCGCATCGCTGAGCGAACCAATAGTACTCAGCACATGACTCCAGCCGGTTTCCCAAAAATCAATCAGGTCTTGCTTGCTTACGTTCATGGGCTCAAATTCTGCATCGCGGTTGCGCCAGGGCTTTTCACCATCTTCTGTTAAAAAATGAGTGAAGCGGCTCATCATGTTGCCATACATGTGCTGCACAATAATGGCAATGCTGTTGGCACCTTCCGCTGGCTCCCATTTCAATTCATCTTCGCTTAGTTGCGCAAATGTTTTATCACCCAGTTGCTTGTAATAGGTAAAGCGGGCAATGATGTCTTTGGTAAAATCGGCAGCAGTAATCATGCAAGAAAATTATCGGGATTGAAGAATGAGCTGTTGAGAAAAATCGAGAATCAAACGTATTAAATCATTGGCTTCTACAAGAGGAACAGTGGCTGCAATATCTTCCACATCGTGGTATGCTTTTCGCTTGCCCAACGTGTACCAGAAAAAAGAAGGCACCCCTTTTTCGGTAAACCAATAATGATCGCTGTTTTGCGCCTTGCCCCTGCTGTTGATGGCCGTGAGATATTGTTTTTCCGAATTCAGTTTTTGCAGCAATGCAAATGCGTTAGGAAACTCAGTAGCATTCACCACAGTAATGCCCTCCTCGCCGTTCCCCATCAAATCGAGATTGAGTAAAAAGCGAATATTCGATAATGGGAATGCTGGTTTTTCTACATACCACGATGAACCCACCAATCCGGCTTCTTCGCCGGCAAACCAAATAAACACCGCTTTGTACGGCAAGGGTTGTGCCTGTATGCGGCACGCCAATTGCATGAGCAAAGCGGAGCCGCTGGCATTATCGTTGGCACCGGCAAATAGAGCATTGCCCAGTTGCCCCAAATGATCGTAATGTGCCGTAAAAACGATGGCAGAATCATTGCGCAGGGTACCGGCTACGGTGGCAATCACATTATCGGCCTTGAAGGATGGCTGAAAAAATGGAGTGACCTGCAATTTAATTTTTTTGGGTGCAGATGCAATTGCAGCACGACGTACAATAACCCGGCAATGGTTTTGCTGACGGGTAGCCACACTCCAGGTGAGTTTGTCTGCCAGCTGTACAATCAATTTTTGATCGGCCGATACCCATGTAGCAGAATCAACCTGCAATAAGCGGGAAACAGTGCCATCAAAACCGCCCGACTCTGGCCCTATTAAATAATCAACGCCTTCCTGTAAGGTATGGCCATTCACCTGCAACAAACTTGGACTTGGAAAAACATTCACCGGATATTCCACCGTTTGGCGCTGTATCTGTAAGCCTTGTTGCTGCATAGTAGCAGCTATCCAATTGGCAGCTTGCTGCATGCCATTATTCACATAACCACGCCCATGAAAGGCCGGTGCTGCAAGGGTATCCATCCACCGGCGAATGATGGCACTATCCTGTGCATACACACCCTGCAGTACACAGCAAAACAAAACGGTCACACAAAACTTTCGCATCCCTAAAGTATAAGGTTTTTCAACCAATTTTCAGCATGAGGAAAGATACCGAAAAGCATGACTTGCCTCATAGTTAGTTGTAGCTACTTTCGTCAAATTTGGTATTGACGAAGGGAAAAAAACGATGTATCTTGATAAGCTCCTTTCGTTCTTTTGATCAGATTGCTCACCTTAAAACTTCATGTTATGGTTACCGTAGCCGAACATCAGGCGCTGCTGGCCGAATGCGACCAGTGGCGTAATCAACTTCGCCAGGCAAAAGAAAACATCAATCATTTGCGCAGTGAACTCTACACTGCTGCTGCTGGCAAAACGGATCACGATTATTTGAAAGAGGTAGAACACTACCACAATCAGTTTCACATTCAGCTCATTAATGTGCACGACGTAAAACACGCCATTAAGCACCATGTAGCCGAAGCCGAACACCATCCCAACTTTGGTCATAAAATTCCGCACCACAACCTGGAATTACAGGTAAAACAATTAATGGCCGACATTGACCAACTCACCAAAGACTTTCACCGTTTCATTGGAGAAGCGGCATAACATGATAGAAAAGGTTGCAGGTATCTACACACTTGCAACCTTTTTTAATACATGAAGTACTTACCCTCATTGTATTCCGATTGCTTAATTATTGCCGTGGCCGAACCTGTTTTGGCTACACGGTTTTTTTCACCATTTACATACTTACGTTATGGCAACTTTTGATACTGCTCACGTAAAAAACATTGCGCTGCTTGGCCATGCCGGCAGCGGCAAAACAACATTAGCCGAAGACATGCTTTTTGAAGCTGGTTTGATTAACCGCCGTGGTACGGTGCGAGAAGGAACCACCGTTAGCGATTATCATGAACTCGAAAAAGAAAGAGGCAACTCTATCTTTTCTTCCCTACTGCACACTACCTGGCGTGGTTACAAAATAAATATTATAGATACACCGGGGTATGATGACTTTGTAGGCGAAGTAATAAGTGCACTCCGGGTAGCCGATACCGGCGTAATGCTGCTGAACGCCACTGCCGGTGTAGAAGTAGGCACCGATATTATTTGGGACTATACCGAAGAGTTTAAAACGCCCATGATTTTTGCGGTAAATAAACTGGATCATGAAAATGCCGATTACAATAAAACCGTAACCGAAGCTAAGGCTCACTTTGGCAGCAAAGTGGTGCAGGTGCAATATCCGCTCAATGCCGGTACAGGTTTCAACCAAATTATTGACGTGCTCAACATGGTAATGTATGAGTACGGAAAAGATGGTGGCAAACCAGAGAAAAAACCCATCCCCGACAGTGAAAAAGCAACCGCAGATGAACTGCACCGTGAACTGGTAGAAGCCGTAGCCAGCAACGATGAAAGCCTGATGGAAAAATATTTTGAGTTGGGCGAATTGAACGAAGACGACATGAAAGCCGGCATGCACAAAGCCATGATTAATCATGACATTTTCCCGCTGTTTTGTGTAAGTGCAGAAAAGAATATGGGCAGCGGCCGCATCATGGGTTTTATTGACAATGTGTGCCCCAGTGCCAATGAAATGCCTGCCCAAAAAACACAAGCCGGCACCGAACTTACTTGCGATGCCAGTGGCCACGCCTGCATTTTTGTTTTCAAAACCATCAGCGAACCTCACGTAGGCGAACTGTCTTTATTCAAAGTGTACAGCGGCACTATTAAAACCGGCATGGAACTGGTGAATGAAACGACCGGCGCTTCCGAAAAAATGAACCAGCTGCTGTTGCTCGAAGGCCAAAACAGGATTAACGTAAACGAATTGGTGGCAGGCGATATTGGTGCTACTATGAAACTGAAGAATACGCATGTCAACAACACCTTGCACGAAAAAGGCAAGAATATTGAGCTGCATCCCATTGAGTTTCCGACCAGCAATTTAACTGTGGCTGTAGAAAGCACCCGCAAAGGCGAAGAAGAAAAACTGAGCCAGGCTTTGCATACGCTGATTGAAGAAGATGCGACTATTAAAGTAGTAGTATCGCAAGAGCTGAAACAAACACTGCTGCATTGCCAGGGCGAACTGCACCTGCAGGTAATTAAATGGAAACTCGAACACATTCATAAGCTCGAAGTTGCTTTCCATAAGCCCCGTATTCCTTACCGCGAAACCATTCGCAAAAAAGCGGAAGCCATGTTCCGCCACAAAAAACAAAGTGGTGGTGCCGGACAGTTTGCTGAAGTGCATTTGCGCATTGAACCCTGGTATGAAGGCATGCCTGACCCCGAAGCGTTGAACGTTCGTGGCCGTGAAGAACATCCGTTGGAATGGGGTGGCAAACTGGTGTACTACAATTGCATTGTTGGTGGTGCCATTGATGCCCGTTTCTTACCCAGCATTTTAAAAGGTGTAATGGAAAAAATGGTGGAAGGCCCTTTGACCGGCTCGTATGTACGAGATGTGCGGGTGAGTGTATTTGATGGCAAAATGCACCCGGTAGATAGTAACGATATCTCATTCAAACTCGCTGGCCTCAAGGCTTTCAAAGATGCATTCGGCCAGGCCGATCCGCAAATACTGGAACCCATTTACAATGTGGAAGTGCTTTGTCCATCTGACCTGACCGGTGCTGTAATGGGCGACCTGCAAACACGCCGTGCTTTTGTAGAAGGCATCGATACCGAAGGTCATTTCCAGAAAATAGTAGCAAAAGTACCACTGGCAGAAATGGCGGATTACTCATCTTCACTGCGCAGCATTACGCAGGGCCGTGCTAAGTTCAGACTGCATTTTCATGAGTATGCACCTGTGCCATACGACCTGCAGAAAAAACTGCATGAAGACTACACCAAAACAGCGAAGGAAGAAGAATAATTTTTGTTTACAACAACAAATCACATGGCCGGCACAAAATGTGCCGGCCATTTTTTATCAGGTTTTGATAACACTCCAGCCGCCTACATTTGTGCTATGAGTGTTCAGAAAACTTTTCTTTCATTTTTGCTGCTTTTCGTTGCTCATGCTGGATGGGCACAAGCCATTCAATTCGATAAGTTGCGCTTACCTGTTGTACCTGCAGGATGGAGCAATCAAACAACTACGCAAGGGCTGGTGTACGACAATTATAATGTGAGAGGAAGTACCCGTTTTGTGGTAACTATCTTAAAAGGACAACCCTTTACCGGTAAGCAAGATTCGGCCTTTGCCTACAGTTGGAAAAAATGGATGCAGACAAGCGACACAGCCATGGTACCAAAATTCAGAAAGTCGTACAACGCAGCATCAGCACCCATGGCTACGGGAGGCATAGAAACAACCGGTGAATTTGGAAAAGGATTTTACCAACTCAGCATTTACCAGTGTAATGGTTATTTGCAAGCCATTGGCGTTTATACAATCTCCCAGAAAATTTACCGGGCCGAATTTTACGATTGGAACACCTACCTGATGGATGTGCAATGTTTATAGATCATACGCATTTTGTCCGTCTGTCTTATTCACGTATTTTGTAATGTCTACTTTTTAAATCAATAAAAACATTGCTATGCCTGTAAGCACTCCTGTACAGCAATTACTGCATTGGGCCAATACCGCTCCTACTGATTGCTTCTTGCGCCAACCTGTTAACGGGCAATGGCAAACCATCAGCTATGCCACAGCAGCAGACCACTGCAAACGCATGGCACAAGCCTTGCGCAGCATGGGCATACAACCCGGCGATAAAGTAGCACTGCTGAGTAAAAACTGTGCAGAATGGATTATGGCCGACATTGCCATGATGATGGCCGGTGTGGTAAGTGTACCCATTTATCCAACGCTTACAGCAGGCAGTATTGAAAGCATTGTGATACATAGCGAATCGAAAGCCATATTTGCCGGCAAGCTGGATCAGTTTCAAAAACAACGCTCAGGTATTCCTGCAAATGTCCGCATTATTGGCAATAACAGCTATAACAGCAATGGCGATGTGCAATGGGAAGATTTGATTGCATCACATACACCTATTGATGAAGTATATGCATGGAACCCTTCTGACACACTCACCATTATTTATACATCCGGCACAACAGGTGCCCCCAAAGGAGTAATGCACTCACTGCATGCTATCGATACGGTTATTCATCGTGCCACTGCAGATATACCGTTGCCTGCCCGCCCAAAACTTTTTTCTTACTTGCCACTCAGCCATATTGCAGAACGCATGGGCATTGAATTAAATGCATTGTACAACGGTGGCTGTGTTTCTTTTGCTGAGTCGTTAGATTCATTTGCAGAAAACCTGGCCGATACACAACCTGATATCTTTTTTGCTGTGCCCCGTATCTGGATCAAATTCCGAGAAAAGATTTTGCAAAAACTACCACAGAAAAAGCTCAATCTGTTGCTGTCAATCCCAATTGTCAACAGCTTGATTCGCAAAAAAATAAAAACCAGTTTGGGGTTATCAACCGCAAAGTTTATTGTAAGCGCTGCTGCGCCACTATCCAAAGAAGTACAAGAATGGTACGGAAAGCTGGGCATTGATATTTGCCAGGCGTATGGCATGACAGAAGACTGTGTGTATGCGCATTTCAACCGCCCCGGCCGAAACAAATTTGGCACCGTAGGCTTACCGTTGCAAGGTTTGAAAGTGAAGTTCTCAGAAGAGAAAGAAATAAGGGTAAAAAGCGAAGGCAATATGCAGGGCTATTACAAAGAGCCCGCCATGACAGCCGACATGTTTGATGAAGAAGGCTACCTGAAAACCGGCGACATTGGCGAACTGGATGCTGATGGTTACCTCATGATTACAGGACGTGTAAAAGATCAGTTTAAAACGGATAAAGGCAAATACATTGCGCCTGCTCCTATTGAAACGAGCATGCTCACCAATCATCATTTGGAACAAGTATGCGTGGTAGGTACAGGTATACCCCAGCCCATTGCATTGGTTACCTTGTCCGACTCTGGTAAAATGCAACAGCAAGATGCGCTGTATGCACAACTGGAAGCCGACATGCAAGTACTCAATAAAACGCTGGAAAAACACGAACGCATTGAAAAAATTGTGATTCTCGAAAAAAGCTGGACAGTTGAAAATGGTTTGTTGACGCCTTCATTAAAAGTGAAGCGCAATGAGCTGGAAAAAATTTATCTGCCCCACTACCCCATGTGGTACAGCAAGCCCACTACCATAGTACGAGACAACGGATAACCAATCGTTATTAGTACGCTGTTTTAGAACACTCACCAGCCACGAAAGTGCATTCGCCTAACTGTGCAGTTACAAGCTATAGCAGCAGCGATAAGTCTTTACCTTTGCCGCCTAAATTGATTGTTTGCCATGAATGAAGTGTACATCATTTCCGCAGTAAGAACGCCCATGGGCAGCTTCGGCGGATCACTGAAAGATTTGTCGGCCACACAGCTCGGTGCCATTGCCATCAAAGGTGCATTGGAAAAAGCCGGTGTAGCTCCTGAAGCCGTAAACGACGTATTGATGGGTTGTGTAATACAAGCCAACCTTGGTCAGGCGCCTGCCCGCCAGGCGGCTAAGTTTGCCGGCTTGCCCAACGAAGTAAATTGTACCACCGTAAATAAAGTGTGTGCCAGTGGCATGAAAGCCATAGCACAAGCGGCACAAAGCATTCTGCTGGGCGATGCCGATATTGTAGTGGCAGGTGGTATGGAAAGCATGAGCAATGTGCCTTACTATGCGCCCAACATGCGCTGGGGTAATAAGTACGGCAATGTGCAATTACTCGATGGTTTGGCCAAAGACGGCCTGACGGATGTGTACGATGGACAAGCCATGGGTATTGCAGCAGAGCTCTGCGCCAGCTCTTGTGGCATTAGCCGCGAAGATCAGGATGCCTTTGCTATTGAAAGCTACAAACGCAGCCAGGCAGCCTGGGAAGCGGACAAGTTTGCCAATGAAATTGTACCAGTACAAATTCCGCAGCGTAAAGGCGAGCCCGTTATCATTGCCAAAGACGAAGAACCTTTCAATGTGAAGTTTGATAAAATCCCTTCACTCAATCCCGCCTTTAAAAAAGATGGTACAGTAACAGCAGCCAACGCCAGCACCATGAATGACGGTGCTGCAGCCTTGGTTCTCATGAGCAAGAGCAAAGCCGATGCGCTGGGCCTGAAGCCCATTGCCAAAGTAATTGGTTACGCCGATGCAGAACAGGCACCTGAATGGTTTACTACAACGCCTGCACTGGCTGTACCAAAAGCTGTTGCCAAAGCAGGACTGACCATGCAAGACATCAGCTACTGGGAAGTGAACGAAGCCTTTAGCGTAGTGAGCATTGAAAACAGCAAACGCATGCAGCTCGACCCTGCCAAAGTAAATGTGCATGGTGGCGCTGTTTCATTGGGTCACCCGCTGGGTTGCAGTGGTGCCCGCATTATTGTAACGCTCATTAATGTGCTGCAGCAAAACGGTGCCCGCTATGGCGCAGCCGGTATTTGCAACGGCGGCGGTGGCGCCAGCGCCATGGTGATTGAAGCCATGCCGCAGTAATTTGTCCGCAAAATTTCTTTATTAAAAAAGCAACGCTTCTCTATTGGTGAAGCGTTGCTTTTTTAATTGCTGTTGGATGAATCAATATTGGTCAGGCGAGCAACGATGGCTGTAATGCTCATCAAATTTTCACCGCCAATGTTGGTCGCTGACCAACATTGAAAGCCGAACAGCAGGGTCGTTCTCTCATCAAATTTTCACCGCTTTCCATTTGCCTTTGGTAAACAACCACATGGCCACAACAGCAATGAGTGACTCTGCAGAAACGATGGCTACAAACACACCCGTTGGTCCCATCTTCCAAGAAATACTAAGCACATACGCCAATGGAATTTGAATGCCCCAAAAGAAAATGAGGTTGATAATGGTGGGTGTTTTTGTATCGCCGGCGCCGTTAAATGCATTCATCATGACCATGCTGATTCCATAAAGCACATAGCCCAAACTCACAATGCGCAAGGCTTCTACCGCCACAGGCCGAATGGCCACATCATCATTGAGCAATTGCACCAGCCATTCACCCATAAAGAAAAAAAGCAAGGTAACACCCAGCATAAACAACACGTTGTATTTGGCCGTAAGCCATACACTTTTGGCGGCACGTTCGGCATTGCCTGCACCCAAATTTTGGCCTACCAATGTAGCGGCGGCATTGCTAAGTCCCCAGGCAGGCAAAATGAAAAACACAATCAACCGGATGGCTACACCATAGCCAGCCGTAGCATCTTCGCCAAACTGTGCTACGAGCCGGGCCAAAAAAATCCAACTGGCAGAACCAATCAAAAACTGCAAAGTGCCATTGCCGGCCACTTTTGCCAGCGATGCCAGTACAGATTTGTCGGGCAAGAAATCACTCCACTTCAGGTGTATCACACCATGACTGTATTTGAGTTTGTACAACTGATAGAGCACACCCATGGTACGGCCAATAGTGGTAGCCAATGCTGCCCCCGTAAGGCCAAACGCTGGCACAATGCCCCAGCCCTGAATAAGTAACGGACACAGCATGATGTTGCAGATATTAGCTATCCACAAACTTTTCATGGCAATGGATGCATCGCCAGCACCTCGAAAAATGCCGTTGATTAAAAACAGCATCATAATCACCAGATTGCCGCCCAACATGATGCGCATATACGGTGTACCCATTCGTATCACTTCTGCAGAGCCACCCATTAAACGCAACAATGTAGGTGCCATCGTAACGCCTACAATACTGATGAGCACTGATACCAACAAGCCCAACAGCATAGATTGTGCCCCCGCTTTGGCAGCTGCTGCAGCATTTTTTTCGCCAATGCGCCGGGCTACCATGGCTGTAGCAGCCATACTTAAACCAATGCCCACTGAGTATACAATGGTGATGATAGATTCAGTAAGTACCACCGTAGAAATGGCCACCGAGCCGAGCTTTCCGACAAAGAATACATCCACCAGCGCAAACACCGATTCGAGACTCAGTTCCAAAATCATGGGTACGGCCAACAGAAAAATGGCTTTGCGAATACTACCGGTGGTAAAGTCCTGTCCTTCGCTGGACAATGACAAACGGATATAATAAAAAATACGATGAAAGAATCGTGTGATGTTCGTCAACGACATACATAAAAAAGTAAGGTGATAAAATAGAATGAGGGAAAGACGAAGCAGCGAATGCTTCGGTGTAAACTGCCTTACTTTCCCGGCGTAAGGCCGGCACTTAAAAAATCATATGCGTTGGAAATTGTGCAGCGAAGAAAGCAAAAGTTGCTGACCTGTGCAATACAAGTGGATGAGCGGTGGATAGCCAATAAAAACGGGCACCACCTGCGTAGTACCCGTTTTCTATAAACATAACATGGTTGTCTATTTGTGTCTGCCCCGCAGCACGTTCACCACATCAGTGAGGCTATAGCCTTTTGCCTGCAGCAACACGATGTAGTGAAACATCAGATCAGCAGCTTCGCCCAAGAACAATTCTTCGTTGTCATCTTTCGCTTCTATCACCAGTTCTACAGCTTCTTCTCCTAACTTTTGCGCCACTTTGTTGATGCCTTTGGCAAACAAACTGGCGGTATATGATTTCTCTGTCGGGTTGTTTTTTCTGCCGGCAATAACCGACTCGAGGTACCACAAAAAATCAGCCGGATTGTTTTGATTCACTTCATTGAAACAAGTATCAGCACCCGTGTGGCAGGTGGGGCCAATGGGCTGTGCTCTTACCAGCAGTGTATCATTATCGCAGTCTACAGTAATGCTTTTCAGCAGCAAATAGTTTTCGCTGGTTTCGCCCTTCGTCCACAAGCGTTGCTTGCTACGGCTGTAAAAAGTAACCTTGCCGGTAGCATGGGTTATATCCACCGCTTCCTGGTTCATAAAGCCCAGCATCAATACCTTATTCGTCACTGCATCCTGCACCACTGCAGGCACCAATCCATCTGCGTATTTAGAAAAATCGATTGTCATTGTTTCTCTTTTTGTTGTTTGAGCATTTCCTGAAATTCCTGCATGGCTTTGGCTGCTTCGGCACGGTCTTTATCCAATCGCTTTTTTTCAATTTTGTAACTAAAGCGAATGACCATGATGCCCAGCAGCATGGAGCCTAAAAGAATCAGCCAAATCATAAGCGAACAGGTATTTGTTGGGTAGCAAGATATTGTTTCAATTCGGGAACAGGAATTTCACCGTAGTGAAAGATACTGGCGGCAAGGCCTGCATCGGCTCCGGCTTCCGTAAACACATCTACAAAATGTTGTTTCTGCCCCGCACCACCGCTGGCTATCACCGGAATATCTACGGCTTGCACCACAGCTTTGGTAATGGGCAAATCGAAACCGGTTTTGGCACCATCGGTGTTCATGCTGGTGAGTAAAATTTCACCGGCACCACGGCTGTACACTTCTTTCACCCAGGGAACAGTTTTTAATTCCGTGGCTTTTCTGCCGCCATGTGTATGCACATAATGATGCGCTTCAACTGGATATTTTGTATAGTCCAGCGTTGGCTCGCCGGCTTCATTAAGCAAGCGGGTATCCACTGCCACTACCACAAATTGCGAACCAAATTCCAACGCTAGTTCATCTACCAATTCGGGACGTTTCACTGCAGAGGAGTTGATAGACACCTTATCAGCTCCGGCTTCCAGCAATCGGCTGGCATCGGCCACACTACTTATGCCCCCACCTACGGTAAATGGAATATTCAAATGTTTTGCAATTTGCAACACCAGCTCCGCAAAAGTTTTACGGCCTTCGTTGGTCGCAGTAATGTCGAGAAATACGAGCTCATCGGCACCATCACGTGCATACTGTTGTGCAAGTTCTATGGGATCGCCAGCGTCCCGTATGTTCACAAAGTTGACGCCCTTCACAGTACGGCCATCCTTAATGTCGAGGCAAGGAATGATGCGTTTGGTGAGGCCGGAACCACCAAACGCAGACCCTCCAAACCTCCCTAATGGGAGACTTGATAAAAGTTGCTGTTCCTGACTATTTACATTACTCATACTTGTTGCTTTTCATTTTCAATCAGCAGGCCATTGTTAATCTGGCGAAATAATGCGGAATCTTATAAGCCTCCCTTTAGGGAGGTTTGGAGGGTTTCCAATCGTATCGTTCCTTCATAAATGGCTTTACCTACGATAGCACCATGCAATCCTGCCGCTTGTAATTCATGCAGGTCTTCCAGCTTGCTTACACCACCACTGGCTATCAGCGTAATGCCCGGACATTGCTGTAATATTTGCTGATACAACGCTGTTGATGGTCCTTCCATCATGCCATCTTTGGCAATGTCAGTACAGAAAAACTGTTCCAATCCAACAGATGTCAATGCATTGATAAAATCATACACCAATACATCGGTTTGCTCCAGCCATCCATGAACCGCCAATCGTTCATTGTTGACATCGGCACCCATAAAAAACTTATCTGCACCAAACTCTGCGACCAAATTAAGGAACAGCTCTCTGCGTTTTACAGCGAGGCTACCAATGGTAACCAATGCAGCACCGGCATTCAACACAGCTTGTACATCGTCCTTTGTTTTTACACCGCCGCCGAAATCAATGCTCAGAGAAGTATTCGCTGCCAGCAACTCCAACACTTTCCAGTTCTGCACGGCGCCAGCTTTGGCACCATCCAAATCTACCAGATGCAACCGCTTGATACCTGCCGCTTCAAACTGCTTTGCTACTTCCAGCGGGTTTTCGTTGTATACTTTTTTTTGTGTGTAATCGCCCTGCGATAAGCGTACACATTTGCCGTCGATTAAATCGATGGCGGGGATGATAAAATCCCCCCCCTGAAACCCTCCTAAATCCTCCCTAAAGGGAGGACTTGCAGACGGCTGATTATGTTGATTGTTTTTGTAATCCATTATTTCATTTTTTGACTCTTCGCTTTTAAAATATTGAATGCACTTTCAATTTTAGCCAGCGAGAAGTCTCCCTTTAGGGAGCCTGCCTGTTGGCAGACAGGATTTAGAGGGTTAAAAAATTCTTCAAAATCTGCTCTCCTACTACTGCACTTTTTTCTGTGTGAAACTGCACACCGAAAAAATTATCCTTTTGCAAAGCGGCACTAAAGGGCAATGCATAGTTACAAGCTGCAATAGTATGGCTGCTGATTTCGGCGTAGTAGCTATGCACAAAATACATGAAGGCATTTTCATCCACGCCTTTCATGATGGGAGATTGCAAATTGTACAAACTGTTCCAACCCATGTGTGGCGTTTTGATGCGCTGGCCATCATCATCGGTAGCAGGAAATTTACGCACCACAATATCAAACATGCCGAGGCATTTCGTATCACCCTCTTCGCTGTGGCGGCACATGAGTTGCATACCCAGGCAAATACCTAAAAATGGTTGTGTTAATGACAACATCAGCTGATCCAAACCACGCTCCTGCAAATAAGGCATGGCACTATTGGCAGCACCCACACCCGGAAAAATAACGTGACTGGATTGACGAATCAATTCATGATCATCTGTTACGGTTGCTGCTACGCCCAGTCGCTCTAAAGCAAATAATACCGAACGGATATTACCTGCATTGTATTTGATGATGGCTACAGTTTTCAAGTTTTTGGTTTGTTGTTTTTAGTTGTTGGTTAGAAGCTGTTTGAGATTTTCACGGTCTTCGTTTCAACGAAACTTCAACTTGTGTACGCTGGAACTACAAAACACCTTTAGTCGACGGCAGAAATAATTTCGACGCATCCCGCTTTACTGCCATTTTAATGGCTTTGGCAAAGGCTTTAAAAATGCCTTCAATCTTGTGATGTTCGTTGGTGCCAGTAGCCCGGATTATCAGATTGCTTTTGCTGGCATCGCTAAAGGATTTGAAGAAATGGAAAAACATTTCTGTAGGCATCTCTCCAATTTTCTCCCGTTTAAATTCCGCTTCCCACACAATCCAGTTGCGGCCACCAAAGTCGATGCTCACCTGTGCTTCGCAATCGTCCATGGGCAGGCAAAAACCATAACGCTCCATGCCTCGTTTATCCGCCAATCCTTTGGCAAAAGCTTCGCCCAAGGCAATGCCGGTATCTTCAATCGTGTGGTGTTCATCAATGTGCAAATCGCCATCTACTTTCACCGTTACATCAATATTGCCGTGTCGGGCAATCTGATCGAGCATGTGATCGAAGAAGCCTAAACCGGTGTGTACATTGGCTTTGCCGGTACCATCAAGATTAAGGTCAATCGATATTTGGGTTTCGTTGGTATTGCGCTGATGCGATACCACCCGCAAGCCCAGTTTCAAAAATTCGTAAATGCGTTTCCATGAAACGTCTTCCAGCGCAACGGTTGTTTCCCGCAGTTCCGCCACGTTCATGCTTGTATCATTCAAGCCAAGATTAGGATCTGCATTCATCCAAATGGCTTTGCAACCAAGGTTCTTGGCCAGTTGTACATCGGTGATGCGATCGCCTATCACAAATGAATGCTCGATATCATAAAACTCGGCATTCAGGTATTCAGTCAACATACCCGTTGCCGGCTTGCGGGTAGGTTTGTTTTCATGCGGAAAACTCCGGTCGATGTGTACCGCATCAAAATGAATGTTTTCATTTTCGAGGCTCTTCATCACAAAGTTTTGCACGGGCCAGAAAGTATCTTCCGGAAAAGCATCCGTACCCAAACCATCCTGATTGGTCACCATCACCAACTTATAGTCCAACTCCTCCGCAATTTTGCGCAGATAGGCAAACATGTCGGGATAGAAAGTCAGTTTCTCAAAACTATCCAGTTGATACGTTGGTGGTGCTTCGTTGATCAATGTACCATCCCTGTCAATAAATAATATTCGCTTAGCCATTGTCGGTTGCTTTTTCAAATTTGAGTTGACCAATGTAACTACCCAGCGCATCTACCAGTGCTGTGTTTTCTTGTTCGGTGCCTACGGTAATGCGCAAGCCACCTTCGCACAAGGTAACCTTGCTACGGTTACGTACCACGATGCCTTCATTCAGCAGGTAGTTATAAACGTCATCGGCATTTTGCATTTTCACTAGCAAAAAGTTGGCATCGCTGGGATATATTTTTTCTACAATCGGCATTTGATTGAACACTTCTTCCAAAGCATACCGCATGTCCACAATCATCATAATCATGTCGTTTACCTGATCGGTATTCTCCAATGCCTGCAACACAATTTCCTGTGTGTGCTGCCCAATGTTGTACGGTGGTTTTACTTTGTTGATGATGTTGATGATGGCTTCACTCGCAAACATCATCCCCAACCGCAAGCCGGCTAAACCCCATGCTTTACTAAGGGTTTGCATCACCACCAGATTTGGATAGTCTGTCAGTTCTTTTAAGTAAGAGCGTTGCCGCGAAAAATTAATGTAGGCTTCATCCACCACTACCAAACCGTTGAAATTGTTGAGTACCGTTTCGATGTCTTCGCGGTTGAGGCTGTTGCCCGTAGGATTGTTGGGCGAACAAATCCAGATGATTTTCGTGTTGGCATCCGCCAGTTGTTCAATATGTGCCAGGTTAAGTTGAAAGTCATCGAGCAGTGGTGCTTTGCGAACCTCCACATCGTTGATATTGGCACTCACTTCATACATGCCATAAGTGGGCGGGCAAATGATCACGTTGTCTTTGGCGGGATTACAAAACGCCCGATACAACAAGTCGATACACTCATCGCTGCCATTGCCCAAAAACATGTTTTGCGGCGGCACTGTTTTTATCTCACTCAACTTCTCCTTTACCTTCAACTGCAAGGGATCGGGGTAGCGGTTGTACCACTTCATGAGTGGCGAGCCGAGGCTGTTTTCGTTGGCATCGAGATACACTTTCGCTTCGCCTTTGAATTCATCTCTGGCGGAAGAATACGGCGTCAGCTTTTTAATGTTTTCTCTTACGAGATTGTTGATATCGAACATGATGATGAACCCTCCAAACCTCCCTAAAGGGAGACTTTAAACAGTAAACTATTGTTGGTTTGTTGTCATTACTAAAAACAAATTCCTAATTCCTTTCTACTTTGTACATCGTACTTCAAACTTCTCACTTACAATCTTACTCTCACTGCATTGGCATGTGCTTCAAGCCCTTCGGCTTCTGCCATGGCAATAACGGTTGGCGCAATGGTTTTCAAACCTTCGGGCGTCAATTGCTGGTACGTTATCTTTTTCACGAAGCTATCTATACTAACACCGCTGTACATGCGGGCATAACCATTGGTAGGCAGTGTGTGGTTGGTACCACTGGCATAATCGCCCACACTCTCCGGCGACAAATGCCCTATGAATACCGAACCGGCATTGATTACCTGCTCTGCAATAGCCGTTGCATTGTTCATGCTAATGATGAGGTGTTCCGCAGCATACTCATTTACCAAGGCCAACATGTCTTCGATGTTTGCTAACACAACAGCAGTACTGTTTTCCAGTGCCGCGGCCGCCATGGCATTGCGGGGCAAACGGCTGAGTTGTGCAGCGAGTTCTTCTTGCAATGCCTGCATGTTGAAATCGGGAGTGGCTACCAGCAGCACCTGCGAATCTGCACCATGTTCGGCCTGACTCAATAAGTCTGCTGCCACGTACTTTGGATTGGCACTCTCATCAGCCATAACACATACTTCGCTGGGGCCGGCCGGCATATCAATGGGAATGCCTGCTTGCTGTGCCAGCATTTTGGCGGCCGTTACATACTGATTGCCGGGGCCAAATATTTTACTGACAGCAGGAATGCTTTCTGTGCCGTAGGTCATAGCGGCAACGGCTTGTGCACCGCCTGCTTTGAAGATTTGCGAAACACCCGCTACCTGTGCACTGTACAACACTGCGGGATGGACGGTACCATCTTTTTGTGGTGGAGTACACAACACAATTTCTTTACAACCCGCCAGCTGCGCCGGCACGGCCAGCATGAGCACGGTAGAAAACAAAGGTGCTGTACCACCGGGAACATAAATACCTACCCGTTCTATTCCCAACGACTTGCGCCAACAGCGTACACCCGGCATTGTTTCTACTACTTCGGCAGGGGCAAGTTGCTTGCTGTGAAAGAAGCGAATATTGGCAGCAGCCTGCTCAATAGCGGCTTTGAGTTCGTTGCTCAACATGCCAGCGGCTTGTGCTTTTTCTATGTCAGACACGGCAATGTGCTGCAGTTCCACGCCATCAAACTGTGTGGTAAAACGCAGCAATGCCGCATCGCCTTCCTGCTGTACGGCTTGCATCACCGGTTGCACTCTGGCATAGATCTCAGAGAGATTCATGACGGGGCGTTTGATGAGACTGGCCCATGAAGATTTATCAGGTTGTATTAGCGTTCTCATAGTTTCAAGTTACCCTCTATATCTCCCTAAAGGGAGACTTTTGACGGCTGATTTTATTAGATCAATCACTGATTCATATCAGACATCTCACATCAGACATCAACAAATCTTAGACTATCATTTTCTCAATCGGTATCACCAGTATGCCTTGTGCACCACGTTCTTTGAGTTGTTCGATGATGTTCCAGAAATCATTTTCATTCAACACACTGTGAACGCTGCTCCAGCCGCTTTCGGCCAGTGGCAATACAGTGGGGCTTTTCATGCCGGGCAGCAAAGCAATGATTTCCTGCAAGCGATCGTTGGGTGCATTCAGCAAAATGTATTTGTTGTTCTTGGCCTTTTTTACTGCCTGCATGCGAAACACAAGGCTGCTGAGGATGTCCAGTTTTTCTTCGCTCAACTCATTGTTGCGTACCAGTACAGCTTCGCTTTTGAGAATGGTTTCGGTTTCCTTCAAGCCATTCATGAACAAAGTGCTGCCGCTGCTAACCAAATCTACAATGGCATCGCTGAGGCCAATGCCTGGCGCAATTTCTACGCTGCCACTGATTTCATGAATTTCGGCATTGATGTTGTTCTCATCTAAAAACTTGCGCACCAATACGGGGTAGCTGGTGGCAATGGTTTTGCCCTGCAAATATTGAGCACCGGTGTAGTTTTCGTCTTTGCCCACACCCACTGCCAGGCGGCATTTGCTGAAGCCCAGCTTTTCTACAACGGTCACAGATTTCTGCTTTTCGTAGAGTACGTTTTCGCCTACAATACCAATGTCGGCTACTTTGTCGGCTACGTACTGTGGAATATCATCATCGCGGAGGAAGAATACTTCGAGGGGAAAGTTTTCGGCTTCGGCTTTGAGTTTGTTCATGCCGTTGCGAACGTCGATGCCGCAATCTTTCAGGAGCTTGATGCTGTCTTCGTAGAGGCGGCCGGATTTCTGAATGGCTATTTTGAGTTTCATACTATGCTTCGCGTTTTTCGTTTGTCGTTTTTTTTATCGGTTCTGCTTTAATTGTCTCAAGTTGATCATGGCGATGCAGATGAAGGGAGTGACACAACCAGGATGCCACCTGCACTGCAGCTCATCAACAAAAAAAAAGAAGGGCTCACCACGTAGGTAAGCCCTTCTTGCAATGTTTTGTATGTATACGTACACAGCAGCACCGGCCTACCCGAGGAGGTAAGTATGATGATGATGGATATGTACGAGTTGCTTTTTCATTTGCTGTGCAAAAATAGGCCGACATTTCAAACCGCCAAATTCGGAAACCGGTATTTTCGTTTTCCTGACGAATAACTGACATGAACAAAACCATTGATACCATAGAAACGCTGGCGGCACAAGCCTGTGGCCATGTACCGGAACGCATTGAACTATTGCCCCAAAGTGGTAGCGACAGACGTTATTTCCGGATTTATGATGAAGGAAAAACGCTGATTGGCACGTATAACCTCAACATAAAAGAGAACGACACTTTCATTTATTTCAGCCGGCACTTTTCGGAAAAAGGCCTGCCCGTGCCCGCTATTGTGGCTGTAAATGAAGAAGGGACAGCCTACATTCAAACCGACCTGGGCAACGACAGCCTGCTGAACAAACTGGAGGCCCACGGCTACAACGACTATGTAAAAAGCTTGTTTGCTGAAAGCCTCACCCAGCTGGCCCGCCTGCAGGTGAAGGGCCATGAAGGCCTCGATTACAACCGCTGCATTACGGCGAAAGAGTTTGGCAAGCAGGCCATTTTGAGCGACCTGCTGTATTTTAAATATTACTTTCTGGATGCCTTGCAGCAACCCTACGACAAGCAGGCCATGATTGATGATTTTGATGCACTGGCTACTTACCTGACGCATACGGAATACAAGTTTTTTATGTTCCGCGATTTTCAGAGCCGCAACATCATCATCAACAACGACCAGCCCTACTTCATCGATTATCAGGGTGGTATGAAAGGTGCTCCGCAATATGATGCTGCGAGTATGATTTGGCAGGCCCGTGCCGACCTGCCCGACGATTGGAAGCAAGACCTGCTGCAGCATTACATGACATCGCTGGAAGAAGTGCTGGGCCATCCTATTGACAGGAATATTTTTGTGGCGCAGTATTATGGATATGTACTCATTCGCTTATTGCAAGTGTTGGGTGCGTATGGCTTCCGTGGTTTGTTTGAAAGAAAGGCGCAGTTTTTGAGCAGCATACCACAAGCATTGCGCAACCTGAAATGGTTTATCACAAACCGTCCGCTGGCGATACATGTGCCCGAGTTTAAACGCATGCTCAATCTTGTGGTAGATGATGCCGTGATTGCCCGTTTTGATCCGCCGAAGGCTGATGAAAACACGCCGCTGGTGGTGGAAGTAAACAGCTTTAGCTTTAAGAAAAACGGCTACCCCAAAGATGACAGCGATAACGGTGGTGGATTTGTGTTTGACATGCGGGGCATACTCAACCCAGGCCGTATAGACGAATACAAAACCCTGACGGGTAAAGACAAAGAAGTGATGGACTATCTGGAACAAAAAACCCGCATGCCGGAGTTTTTGAATAGTGTGTGGGATATGGTAGACATCAGCGTGGAAGATTATTTGCAACGTGGTTTTAGCAAACTGATGGTAAACTTTGGCTGCACTGGTGGCCAGCACCGCAGCGTGTATGCTGCCGAGCAAACCGCCCGACACCTGCGCAATAAGTACAAGGTAAAAACGGTAGTGAAGCACATCAATAGTGAGCATTGGGTGAAGTAGATAACCCTCACCCATTCAATAGTTTTTAGTTGACGCGTTTACAGGTTAACTAGTTAACTCGTCAACTGTTCAACCAACCTACAAACCAACCAACGCATGATCGCCATGATACTCGCCGCCGGTCTCGGCACAAGATTGAAACCGTGGACAGATGCACATCCTAAAGCACTGGCAGTGGTAAATGGCAAGCCCGTGCTGCAGCGCAATATTGAATACCTACAACAAGCGGGCATACAAAAAGTGGTGGTAAACGTTCATCATTTTGCGGATCAAATTATGGCTGCAGTGCAAGCAAACAATGGCTGGGGCGCCGAAGTGCTGATAAGCGATGAAACGGATGCAGTGTTGGAAACTGGCGGCGGCATTAAAAAAGCTGTGCCGTTGTTTGGCGATGCCAAAGACGTTTTGGTGATGAATGCCGACATCCTCACAGATATGAACCTGCACGCATTTATGCAGGCACATGCCAGCAACAAAGCCGATGCTACACTGGCTGTGAGCAACCGTACTTCCTCCCGTTGTTTTTTATTTAATGAACAGCACCAACTGGTAGGCTGGCGCAATAAAAACACTGGTGAAACCAAACTTCCTGTTGCTACGGATACTCCTGTTGAAAAATCTTTCAGCGGCATCCACATCATACACGAAAGTATTTTCAGGCACATGCCATTTGAAGGCAAGTTTTCGATGGTGGATGTGTACCTACAACTATGTGCTTCGCACCGCATACAATCATTTGACCATACTGGCAGCAAGTTTATTGATATTGGTACGATAGAAAAGCTGGCTCAAGCGGCAGAGATATTTATTTAACAGAAAGGGAACAAGTACATTCATACAGTAAGGAGATATTGCAATACTGGCAACCGCATTGTTACACAAAACAAACTACTACACATGCAAACAGAACAGGTATTAATGATATTATGCGGCGTAATTGTGATTTCGTATTTATTTTCTATTATGAGTAGAAAACTGCGGGTGCCTTCAGTGTTGCTGCTCATGTTTTCAGGTATTATTGGCCGCTACGTAACCGATAAATATCAACTCACTGTTGAGCTTCCCCGACTGGTAGTAGAAGGACTTGGTGTGGTGGGACTCATTATGATTGTACTGGAAGCCGGGCTTGATTTGAAATTGACCAGAGATAAGTTGCCTTTAATACGCAAATCGTTTTTCTCTGCGAGTGTTATCTTCTTTGCTTCAGCGGCATTAATAACGGGCATATTGGTGTATTGGTTAGAAGAATCGTTGATTCAGTGTATTGTGTATGCCATCCCCATGTCCATTATCAGCTCCGCCATTGTTATTCCGAGTTTGCATCACATGACCAATGCCAAAAAAGAATTTTTGGTGTACGAGGCGTCTTTCTCCGACATCGTTGGCATCATTGTATTCAACTATTTTGTTGCAGAAGAAATTCTCACCTGGGCTTCGGCAGGCATCTTTGTCGGGGGCATTGTTGGTTCTGTTGTTTTATCCATTGCATTTTCGGTGTTGCTGTTTCTCATCATGACCAACACTAAACTCAACATTAAATTTTTTCTGATTATTTCATTGTTGATTTTGCTGTACGCCAGTGGCAAATTATTACACCTCCCCTCGTTGTTGATTATACTTGTTTTCGGCTTAATGATCAACAACTGGAACCTGGTGAAACTGCCAGCATTTTTAGGCACTTACAGCAAAAAACAAGTACACGAAATTCATGAGATACTCCACTCCATTACAGCCGAGCTTTCCTTTTTGGTGCGTACTTTTTTCTTCATTTTGTTTGGCTACACCATACAAATAGAATTGGTATTTCAGGCAGATGTAGCACTCGTAGGCGGCATGATTGTGCTGGCGTTATTACTGGTAAGGTTGTTTTATTTACGGGTATTTATGAAAGCCAATTTGTTACCCGAATTGTTTTTCATGCCCCGTGGCCTTATCACCATCGTGTTGTTCTATAAAATTCCTGATGTATTAAAACTGAGCAGTTTCAATGAAAGTATTATTGCCTTCGTGATTTTGGCTACAAGTACACTAATGATGCTCGGTAGCATTTTTTACAAAGGAGAAAAAGAGCCCATTCAAGAGGAGCAGTTGTTTGCAGATAATTTATCCCACGAAAGTCTGCCCACCTCAGAAACAGTGGCGAAAACAAGTTAAAATAAGGTTGACTGCTTGGGCAGAAACTGAGGGCGTTTGCACAAAATGCCTGTTCGCAATTGCAACCGCTGCGCCATGTAATCAATCAGCTCAGGTGCTCCTTCTTCTTCGGGGTGATGCATGAAAAAATACACTTCACGTACACCGTTTTTCACCCAGTGATGTATGCGTTCAATCCATGCATCAATACGGGTGTAATCTGTAGGATGCAGGTTGTTGCCCAAGAATCGCACCAATGCAATATCCGTGGTCAAATTCATGTGGCATACATCGCGGCGGCCGGGGGCATCGGTTATCACCCAGCCAATGCCATGCTGCTGTAATAGCTGTGCTATTTGCTGTTGAGCAGCTGGCGTGTACCAATCGGGATGGCGGAGTTCTACAAAAAAAGACAAGTGCTTGGGTAATGATTCGAGATACTCCATCAGCGGTGTCTGCATGGCCGGCGACAATCCTTCACTCACCTGCAAAAACGATGGCCCCAAATGTGGCTGCAATGCTTCTATGGATTCGAGGAACTGCTGCGTTTGCTGTGTGGCATTGGTAAACTGGCTGTAATGGCTGATGCTCTGCGGAAACTTTGGACAAAATTTGAATGCACGACCTTTCACTTTGGCAACCCATTTTTTTACCGTTTCGGCAGGAAAAATGCGGTAGTGCATCGCATTCATTTCAATGCTGTTGAACTGACGGATGTACGTGTCCAATATCTCCGCATCCTTGATATTGGCCGGATAAATTTTACCCAACCAAGCATCGCATTTCCATTGGGTACAGCCCAAATAAATAGTGGGGGCAGTGGCCGACTTCCCTTTCAACACTACTGCATTCATAGCAGGATCTGGCGGCAGTTGTAGCTGCGCCATCTGTAGCAATGCAGGATCAATTCGGCCAAACTTCATACAGCTAATTCGTTCTTTGTACTATCGTAACTCCACATCCGTTATACAACGGCTGCTTCGCAAATCCAGGTGGGTACAATGCCGGTTGATACAATGCGGCTCTCGGCATCTTTGGGTTGTGTGTTGCCGGTAAGCACCAGCATGGTATCCAATCCAAACTTATTGCCACCCAAAATATCGGTAGCGAGTGTATCGCCAATCATCAAAATATCTTTTTTTGAAATGCTTCGTTTTGCTTGCAGCTTTTCGTAGGCAAACATGAAAATCTGCGTATCGGGTTTACCAAAACGAATGAACTTTTTGCCCACTACTTTTTCAATCATGTGGGCCAATGCACCTACTGCTATGCTTACGTCGTGGTTATTTACCGGGTAAGAATTATCGGGGTTGGCAGCAATGGCCGGAATGGTACGATGACGCAACAAATTCACGGCTTTGTTCAAATCACGAAACCAATCAAAGCCTTCGTCATCCAGCATTACCAGGGCATTTACCTTGTGCATGTTGCTGTCGTCTATTTCACTCACGGGCATGGTGTGCAAGCCACTGCTTTCAATGTAATGCGCCGAATTTTCAGTACCCAGATAAGCAACAATACCATCATTTACTTTCAGGTCTAAAAATTCTTTGGCCAGCATGCCCGATGAAATAATATGATCGGGCTGAATGTTGTGCAGGCCTGCCCGGTGAAAGGAGGAAGCCAACAATTCGGGACTGCGGCTGGCATCGTTGGTAATGATGTAGAATTCTTTTCCCTGCTCTTCCAGCAATGCAAATGTGCGGTCTACCCCGGGTACCAGTCCCTCATAAGAACGCAGCACACCATACGAGTCAAAAAAGATAACATCGTACTGATCAATCACGGAACGGAAATCAGACAAATGCATGGTGCTATGGCAGTTTAGTTGGTACGAAAAAAAAACTTCGTAAAGCAGCAGTCGTTATTCTTTTCCGGCTATCACTACTACAATCTCACCCTTCACGCCTTTCTCTCTGAAATAGTCGGCTACTTCTTGCAAAGTACCTCTTTTGTTTTCTTCAAACTTTTTACTGAGTTCCCGGCTCACACAGCATTGGCGGTCGGCACCAAAATAGGTAGCTATTTCGTCGAGGGTTTTTACCAGCCGCATGGGGCTTTCATAAATCACCATGGTGCGTTCTTCGGTAGCCAGTTTGGTGAGCATGGTATGGCGGCCTTTTTTGGGCGGCAAAAATCCTTCGAATGTAAAGCGGTTGGTAGGCAATCCACTGTTGACCAATGCCGGCACAAATGCCGTTGCACCGGGCAAGCATTCAACAGCAATATTGTTGCGAACACATTCCCGCACCAGCAAAAAAGCCGGGTCGCTGATGCCGGGCGTACCCGCATCCGTAAGAACCGCCATTTGCTTACCAGCTTGCAGTTGGGTAACCAAATGCTGCAGCACTTTGTGCTCGTTGTGCTGGTGGTAAGGCGATAGCGGTTTGCTAATGCCGTAATGATTGAGCAACACCGAAGAAGTGCGGGTGTCTTCACACAAAATCACATCCACCTGTTTCAATACCTCCACTGCCCGATACGTCATATCAGACAAGTTGCCTATGGGAGATGGAACGAGGTAAAGCAAAATGCAAGAATTTGAAAATTTGAAAGTTTGAAAAGGTCACAACTGATGTGGCTTTTCTACAAGGCTTATGTTGTACCTGAGAGAATTGAATAATTTTCAAATTCCCTCATTTTCAAATTTTCAAATTAGGCTATCACCACTTCAAAGTATTCCATTACGGCGTTGGCCAGTACTTTTTGAGCAGCTTCGGTCGCAACGGCTTTGGCGGCTTCGGGGCTGTCGGCTTCTACCTGCAGGGTAATGTGCTTACCAATGCGTACATCTTTGATTTGGCTCAGGCCGAGGTTGCCCAGTCCGCCCATGACGGCCTTGCCTTGTGGGTCGAGCAGTTCTTTCAATGGCATTACGGTGATATGCGCAGTGTATGTCATGTTGAGTTGTTTTGAAAACGAAAATGGCTTAGAAAGCAGCAAAGGTAACCGGCACCGCCCAGCAAGCCAAAACAGAAAGGCCATTTACCCGAGCGGGCAAATGGCCGGTAGCTGTAACGCATCACGACTATCGTTTTTGCTGTGCTTTCAGCGTATCAATTTCCTTTTTCAATTCCTTGATGCTCTCAATTAGCAACGGCACCAGCTTGGCATAATCCACGCCCTTGTAACCGTTTAATTCCGACACGGCTTCGGGCACCACCAGCTCCACATCCTGTGCTATCAGGCCCATCTCCCGGCCTTGTTTAAAATTCATGTTGTTGAAATCGCCCGCCTTCATGTCGTAGGTCACCCCATTGAGCTGCAGCAGTTTTTGCAAGGGCGAAGCAATGCCGCTAATGTGCTGCTTAAAACGGCGGTCGCTGGCATAAGTGGTACCGTTGGCCCATAAGCTGCCGAAGATGGCAAAGGCATATGCTCCGTTTCGTTCGGCCTTGGCCAGTTCTGCATAGGAGCCATCGGTTTGAATAACGCCCATGCTCACTTTGCCATTGGGAATGTCGTTTTGCAAACGCAGTTCGCCACCATATACACCAATACCTACATCGCCATATGTGCCTTTGTACAAAGAGATTTTTGTAAGGCCCAGGTTATTCGAAAACTGCAGTGGTGCCGATGCAGAAGCACCGTTTAGTCCAATACCCACGTAACCATTGTTCGCATTCATTGTCAGCCCCCAGCCCGCACCGTTGTTGCCATAAAAGCCCATCACATTGTCGTTGGGTAAACCAATAAAACCCACATTGCCGGTATTAGCCGCATTGGCCAGCCAGAGCCCTGCTGTTTGTGAACCGGTACGAATCTGTAACCTGCCGTTGGTTTGCATGGCCACTTCGCCACTGTTGATGATGCGGGCTCTTTCCGTAAAAGCAGTGCTGCTGCCCCATCCAAAACCAATATTGGAGCCGGCTATATCGGTATACAGCTGCAGCAAATTGCTTTGAATACCCAAGCCGTACTGGCTAGTGGCGCTGGAACCATACAAGGCTACTTTGGCACCCAATGTGTTGGCAAATGTTTGCGTAGCCAACTGTGTAGTAGTGCCAATACTCAGGTTGCCATTGAAATAGCTGTTGCCTTCTACATGCAATTTTGCCATGGGAAAATTGGTACCAATACCCACTTCGCCCATCAGGAAAGTTTGGCCCTCTACATGCAGCTTTGCTGTAGGCTTGCTGATGCCAATGCCCACATTGCCCTCACCCCGAAAAATGTTCATGCCATCTGTTTGCCATTGCGTAGTGGATAATTGCAAACCTGTAGGCGACATGCTTAGGCCAAAGGTTCGGTCGAGGGTAAAAAGACAAAGACGGTTGTTGCCAGAAGACGGCACCGCCAGCACATCGTTTTGGGCAAATAAAATACCCGGCCCACTGATGTTGGTGGTATTGTAGCCACGGGCAACTGGTGCTGTTGGATTGCTGATATCGAACACAGACACCATGTTGTATTGGCCGTTGGCTACAAACAAAAAATTGCCCGCACCATGAATACTATAAGGCTGGTAAATATTTTCCTGCACAAAGCCGGCTACCGTGGGGCTTGCCGGATTGCTCACATTGAATATTTGAATGCGGTCGTTATCTCTTGACGTAACGTAGGCAAATCCATTTTTTACATACACATGCCGGGGATTGCTCAAGCCCGTATTGGTGAAGCCAAGTGCTGTGATGGACATAGGGTTGGTAACATCAAACATGCACAAGCGATTGTTGCCATTGGAAACCACATAAGCGATATTTCCTTGCACCACTACCCCTGTAGGAAAACTCAGGTTGGCCGTTACGATTGATTTAAAAACCGGTGTGGCGGGTACTGAAACATCATATATGGCCAACTCTCTTTCTGCGGTTACATAGGCGAAATTTCCTTGTACGGTTACAAAAGTTGGACGCCTTCCGGTGCCAATCATGCCAACATAGATAAGGCTTCCCGTAGGGGTAAAACTATAAATCGTAAGTGCATTGCCCAACTCTGAAGTTATGTATACATAATTGCCCTGAACAGCTACGCTGCTGGGCCCATTGATATTGGTATAAGCATTGCTTTTCGACTGCGGATCGCTAAGATTGGAAATGTTGTAAGAAACGAGAGAGTTGTTGCTCCAGTTGACTACAAAAGCCAGGTTGTCTTTTAATGCTACGGCGGTTGGACCACCAAGACCCTGTATACCGAATCCTTTGGCTACAATACCATTGGTGCTGGTAACAGCTGTATCCAAACCGGTCCAGCGGCCGGTACTGAGGTAAGAACGCAAAGCCCTTTCGGTGGGCACATTGTTGTGGCTGTTTTCGCTCATCAGGCTATCCCTGCTAAACTTTGACACGGCCGCTCCATCCTGCAATTGCAGGTTCCCATTCACATGCAGTTTTGCTTGTGGTGCATCTGTGCCTATGCCAATGTTTTGAGTCAGCGCATTTGCATAAATAAAAAGTAGTGAGCAACAGAAAAATAAATGCTTCATACGAAATGAATGATAGATTGGAGATGCAGCGATAAGCGTCTTTATGGTAATTGCTGTGCCAACTTTGCTGGCAGAGGGTTGATATTGGGAGGTATAATCCTACACGTAAAAATATTGACTCAGTAACCGTACGGCCTCCCTTAAAAAAGGGATTCTCTTATCCAAAACAAAACAGGCGACCCGAAGGCCGCCTGCGCTAATTCGATTGAAACAATTTATTGAATGGTTTTTTTGAAGACTACTGACAACAGCACGAATGCAGCATACGCAATGGGGCCAGCCCACCAACCGAGCAACACCGCTGCAATAATGGTTACAGCCAGCAGCAACAGCTGTGGCAATAATCCCTGCAGCGTTACTGATTTGGGTTTGTTGCTCATGATGGGCAAATCACTTACCATGAGCCAGCTGAGCACTGCAACAAGGCCATACCAAAACCACTGATTGGTGAGCAGGTTGAGGGTGGTGGCATCATTACTGGTCCAGTAAATGAGCGGAAAGGAAGCCACCATCAATCCTACTGAAGGCACCGGCGTACCCCGGAAGCAATGCGTTTGGCGGGTATCGAGGTTGAACTTGGCGAGCCGGTATGCCGCTGCTGCTGCCAGCACAAAGGCCGGGGCCAGCCACCAGAATGAGGTATCAAGACCTGCTTCAGTTTTGGCTACACTGAGGCGCAAAAACTGATAGACAATGATGGCTGGTGCCACGCCAAAACTTACCACATCGGCCAGGCTATCGAGCTGTTTGCCCATTTCGCTGCTGGCCTTGAGGGCACGGGCCACAAAGCCATCCAGAAAATCTACGACGGCTGCCAATGCTATAAACAAGGGTGCCATGTACACAGCTTCGGGCAACAGTTCCAGCTTTTGGCCAATAGGATTTTCGGGTGAAGGATCAGTCTCCACAATGGCAATACCATTTTGTAACAAGAACACAATGGCACAACAACCGAGAATGAGGTTGAGTAATGTGAACAGATTGGGAATGATGGAAAGACCACCGACCACCGACGACGGACTACCGGCAGCTTTCGAGACGACAGCCGACGACTGACCACCGGTTACTGAGGACATTTCATTACGACCAGTCATATTATATTGGTTCTATTCTTGCAGTAAAAATTATGGATGGTAAATGTAGGAGCAAAGGAATTACATATCATGCTTTTAATTAGAATGTGAAAAACACATAAAATAGTTTAAAGCATCCTTTTTTAGAATCCATCCGACAGTATTATTTATAGATTAAGAATTCCCTGCGAGCATATTATTAATTCAAAATAAAAACGTTGTTAAGGTATTAATTTGAATTTGACTAAAGTCAAAAAATTGTTACCGGCATAAATAGTCATGGTTTTCCAGATATAAATTATTTAGATTTATGGAAAATTATTTATGAAACATTATTTCCAACAAATTCACTTGCTATTTCAATCAAGATTGAATAGTGCATTGATATTTACTATTATTGCCTTATTCATTTCTACGCTTTATTCCTGTGAGAAGCAATCAAACACCACCGATCAAACAACGACCAAAACAGCAACAAAGGAATATATACAACAATATATTCAACAGCACCCAAAGGGTATTGAACTATCCGGATCAAATACCAAATTAGTAACAACACATGTAAATGAGGACGGCAATCCAATAAGTCAAATTGAAAAAAATAAAATAAATCTACTTGGAAGCGGAACCGGTTGCTACCCTACTGTTGAACCGGAGACCATTATTGAAAGTCAATCCATGATGCGCAATAGCTGTAGTCAAAATGATTGGCAAGTATATGCTTCATTTATTATTAGCAGCGAAAACGCAATATTCGATTTAGAAATATAGGATCCAATGGCTGTGTTGGGCCATGGAGCACACCTAAAATGGTAGTATCTCAATAACTACGTTACAACTTCACTTATTAGCAAAAGGAACCTTTCATTTTGGGTTTTACGATTGTCAAATCCAAATGAAAGGTTTTTAAAGATGACTTTTACAATCATACATGAAAAGTTGTGCTTACATAGTTTTGTTGATGTTATTTTTTATGTCAAACTGTCTGGTTCTTCTGCAAGCCCAAACATGTTCTGTCAATAATATTAAAACGATACAACGGCCTACAATAAAAGGCAAGGATGTATTAATGCCTGTTAATCAGGGTACAATAGCTCCAACTATTGACACAATCAATAAACTTGCATATTTTATTTACAATGCAGAATTACCTCATGAGGCATCTCCAAAACCTTACTATCACATCATTGAATGCAGATCACTCAATGATCATTCGGTAAAATGGACTAAAATAATTACTGACCCCCGCCATCAAACGTACGTGACTATTACTCATGCCATACTAAACAATTATCAGGAACTTGTCTTAGGAATTCGCCATGATTCCGCTGATTTTTCAACACAATCATCTTTTGTGTTCAAGAAAGAAATCTCTATCATAATATTGGATAAATCCGGTGATATTAGATTAAATAAAAGTTTTATCGGAGATAGATTTTTTTATAAAAATCCTGAAGAGGGGCCACACCTTCATTCCATTGTACCACTAGAAAATGGCACTTATGCAGCCTACATGCCACAAGTGTGGAACTCTAGCTCCCAACAGAACTTCCACTTGCTTTTTTTTGATAAACAAATGGGGATTACCAAAAATGAGTTTTTCAAACTACACACTGCTCCAGAATTTGGTATTTCTACTCACTCTGTGGTAGAGTATGATAAAAAATTGATATTCTTCAATTCAATTGGTTTTCCACAAGCATCTGACTCACCAAGAGGCATTTACCATGCTTTGTTCTCTTTTGATCCAGCAGTAAATAAAATGGGCAAGTGTGTGCGTTACTTCCAGCCTTGGGAAAAATGGAATAGTTTTTCTTCGACAGCAAGCATGGATTTAAGTTGGACAAATAACATATTTAGAGTTAATGATACTATAGTTGCCTTACCAAGACAATATGCGTTTGCTGATGAGATAATGAGTTTCTCACTATTCAATTTGCGTACTCAGCACTTAGAACGTGCTGTTCTTTTACAGCGCCCTGGAGAATTTCGAACATTTATTAGTCATATCAGCAATATTGGGAGTAAGTTCACTTTATCGGCAGAAGTATTGCAATCTCCGTTTGCAAGTTTTTCTGAAAGTAATTCTAAGTACTTCACACTAGATATATTGACCAACAGTATCCAAAACGAAATGACTCGACTTAGAAGCCCAAGCGATGTTAAAATATCAAGCAATCTACTTTTCAGCCAGAATGATAGCTCCTATTTCATTACGAATGGTCTTAGGTTAGCCCCATTAAATTCCGGCTTTCCACCCCCTTTATCTTCAGAATTTACAACCTATCATTTTTCTAAAGCACTTACTGGAAATTGTATCAAACTAGATACAAATGCAGAATTTTTTACCACACAGCGTACCAATTATGGTTCTATGCCACTCACCCTAAGTATAGAGCGAATAGATACAAATACTATTAAAGAAAGTCAAAGCTACCTTCAGCTTACAGATATTAATTACACAACTGATACCCTTTGCTACGAAACAATTTCTTGCAGCACGCCGGTCATACAGGGTATGCAAAAGATATGTGATACTTCCAACACGTATAGCTATACCTACAGTGCCAGTTCGTGCAAGGGAAACTATACATGGATTATACCTGAAGATGCCGCATTGCAACTAACCAATAATGTTGGGCAAGAGCAACTCAACTTAAAATGGAAAAGGGCAGGAACTTTCGTTTTGTATTTAAAACCAAACTGGTGTACAAACCCGGCAGATTCCATGGTGATAGAAGTAACCCCCTATACACACAAAAACTATGATGCTGCCACAAAAGTGCTGTGCACTGGAGATACTTATACGCTAACTGCGCCTTCGGGCTTATACAACCTTCGCTGGAACTCCGGCGAGCAAACCTCGAGTAAAACTGTTCAAAACACCGGTACCTATTGGTATACCGGAAACGACGCCTGTGGTCATTCATTTTCAGATACCATGCTGTTTACAAAAGATGAAAACGATTACCGCTTTTCTACAACTATAGAAATATGTAAGGGTTACGACAGCATATTGGTAGCACCATTGGGGCCAGTGCGTTATAGGTGGACCGGCCCCAATACAAGTGCTTCAGATACGCTGCAAAACCTGAGGATTAATGCAAGCACCAACAGTGCATTTGATGTTTGGATGACAGACAACACCGGCTGCATACAAAAAGGTTTGTTTCGTGTAATGGTCAATAACTGTACTACAAGCATATATGTTCCCACCGCATTTACGCCCAATCAAGATGGTTTAAATGATACATTCCGACCCATTCTTCAAGGCAGGGTTGAATATTATCGGTTTGAAATAAGAAACAGATGGGGGCAACGTATTTTTAGCAAAACCCAAGCTGCTGAAGGATGGAATGGAAGTATAAACGGACAGCCACAACCAAGCGGGCTGTACGTTTGGCAGCTGGTTATAAAATTTAGGAATGAACCTGAAAAAAAGATGTCTGGAAATGTAAAATTGATTCGGTAAAACAGCTACAGGGTTTTCATTGCTTTTTCAATATCCTCCACCGTAATCGGAATACCCTTGAACAAATCAACGTTGCCAGATTTAGTAATCCATACGTTGTTTTCGATGCGGATGCCGAGTTGTTCTTCTTCTACATAAATACCCGGTTCGATAGTAAACAACATACCGGCCTGTATGGGCAAATGCTTCAGGCCCAAGTCATGCACATCCACACCCAGGTGGTGGCTGATGCCATGGTAGAGGTACTTACGGAAAGCCCGTGATTCGAGCACATTGCGGTCTTCGTTTTTCACGTCTTCTTTTTTCAGCAGCCCCACTTTCAAAAACTGCTTCGTGGCTTCGTCACCTACTTTGTTGGTATAGTCCACAATGGTAATGCCGGGTTTCAAAATGCTTTTGGCATAGTTGTGAATGTCGAGGCAGGCGTTGTACAATTCTTTCTGACGCTTGCTAAACTTTCCATTCACAGGAATAGTACGGGTAAGGTCGGCGCAGTAGCCACCATAGTTGGCGCCAAAATCCATGAGGAGCAGTTCACCATCTTTACATTCCGCATTGTTACTGATGTAGTGCAGGGTGCGGGCACGGTCGCCGCTGGCAATGATGCTGCCGTATGCTTCGCCACGGGCACGGTTGCGCAAAAACTCATGCACAATTTCGGCTTCCACTTCATGCTCATATACACCGGGCTTCACAAACTTCATCACCCGCAAAAAAGCTTTGTGGGTAATGTCGATAGCAGTTTTAACCACTTCCACTTCTTCCTTGGTTTTGATGCCCCGTACTTCCCGCATAATCTTGGCGCTGCGTTCGTACTGGTGTAGCGGATAGCGGCTTTGCATGTCTTGCACAAAGCGATAGTCACGTGTTTGTATTAACGATGCTTTGCGGTCGTTCTCGTTGGTATTGAGGTAAATGGTATCGGCGAGGTGAATCCACTGCTGCAGCAAGCCATCCAAACTATCGAGCCACAACACCGCTGCAGCACCGCTGATGTCTTTTCCTTCTTGTGCACGAAGGCGTTTGCCATCCCATTTTTCTTTCATTTCGTTGGGGCGCACCAGTACCAATACTTCGCGGTATTTGGGATCCGGATTATCGGGGTACAATACCAGCATGGTATCTTCTTGCTCAATGCCGGTGAGCCAAAACAAATCGCTGTTTTGCTGAAAGCGATACAGGGCATCGCCATTGCTGGGTACTTCATCATTGCTGTTGAAAATAGCAATGCTGTTGGGCTTCATTTTTTTGATGAAGCGTTGACGGTTTTGGATGAAGATTTTCGGATTGAGCGGAAGATTTTTCATACGTCATTTTTATGAGGGGGTAAATGTAAGCAGGTAAGATGGTTTCTGATGGTTTGCGTGACACGAAACATGGCAACGGATTGCAAAAGCAAAGGCCGTCTTCGCAGACGGCCTTGTACTTTCTCCATTTTCAAAAAAACCAAATCCTATTTTTTGCCGGTCACTTTGCGGGGCGATTCTATTGCAGCCTGTGCAGCAGCAAGGCGGGCAATAGGCACCCTGAATGGTGAACAGCTCACATAGTTCATACCAATGCGGTGGCAGAATTTCACACTCTCCGGATCGCCGCCATGCTCACCACAGATACCCACTTTGAGGTTGGGCTTGGTAATGCGGCCACGTTCGGTACCAAACTTGATGAGCTCACCAATGCCATCCTGATCAATGGTCTGGAACGGATCGTCCAACAAAATTTTCTGATCGAGGTAGTTGGGCAGGAAGCCACCGATATCATCGCGGCTAAAGCCAAAGCTCATTTGCGTAAGGTCGTTGGTACCAAAGCTGAAGAAGTCTGCGGCTTCAGCCATTTGTGCCGCTTTCAAGGCTGCACGTGGAATTTCAATCATGGTGCCAAACAGGAACGGAATTTTCTTCAAACCGGTTTTCTCACACACTTCTTTGTACACCTGGTCTACAATCTTGCGCTGGTGTATCAATTCGTTTACCGTACAGGTCACCGGAATCATGATTTCGGGCAATGCTTTTTTACCTTGTTTGGTCAATTCAGCAGTGGCTTCGAAAATAGCACGGATTTGCATTTCAGTAATTTCCGGATAGCTGATGCCGAGGCGTACACCACGGTGACCGAGCATTGGGTTGTTTTCATGCAACGCCAGCACACGACGCTTCAACACACTCATACTGATGCCGAGTTCTTTACTCAGGTGTGTCAGTTTCTCTTTATCGTGTGGTACAAATTCATGCAGTGGTGGATCGAGCAGGCGAATGGTTACGGGGTGTCCCTTCATCACATTCAGCGTGTTCTTCACATCCTTCTTCACGTATTTAAACAAATCGTTCAGCGCTGCTCTTCTTTCTTTTTCTGTTTTGCTCACAATCATTTTGCGCAGCTGGAACAGTGGCTCTTCGCTACCCTCGCCATAGAACATGTGCTCGGTACGGAACAGGCCGATACCTTCTGCACCAAACTTGAAGGCCACATTGGCATCTTCAGGGGTCTCAGCATTGGCACGTACACCTATTTGTTTCACCTGGTCTACCAGTTTCATGAGGTCTTTGTAGCTCTGGTTTTTCTCGATGTCGATGTCTACCAGTGGCATGCTTCCTTCGTATACTACGCCCTTGGTACCGTTGAGGCTAATCCAATCGCCTTCTTTGATGACTTCACCATTCTTGGCTTTGAATACTTTGCTATCGCTGTGAATTTCGATATCGCCGCAACCCACGATACAGCATTTACCCCAACCACGGGCCACCAATGCTGCGTGTGATGTCATACCACCTTTGGTAGTAAGAATGGCCTGTGCTTTATGCATACCATCCACATCTTCGGGTGACGTTTCTTCACGTACCAATATCACTTTCTCCCCTTTTGCAGCCCAAGCTACTGCGTCTTCAGAAGTGAAGACAACACGGCCTTTGGCACCACCGGGACCTGCAGGCAAACCTTTGGCAATTACGGGTTTCAGCAATTCTTCTTTAGGATCGAGCATGGGCAGCAACAGTTCTACCAGTTGGTTGGGTGCAACCCGCATGATGGCCGTTTTGGCATCAATCATTTTGCTCTTGTACATTTCGGTAGCCATGCGTACAGCGGCTACACCATTGCGCTTACCAACACGGCACTGGAGCATGTAGAGTTTTCCTTTTTCAATGGTAAACTCAATGTCTTGCATGTCTTTGTAGTGCTTTTCCAAACGCTGCTGAATGGCATCCAGTTCTTTGTACTGAACAGGCATCAGTTTTTCCAGCGTATCAAAATGTTCGCTTTGCGCATTTTTAGAATACGCATTGAGCGGCGCCGGAGTGCGGATACCAGCCACTACGTCTTCACCTTGTGCGTTTACCAGGTACTCGCCATAAAATTTGTTTTCACCACTACCAGGGTTGCGGGAAAAAGCTACCCCTGTACAGCTGTCGTTACCCAGGTTGCCAAACACCATGGCCTGTACGTTTACCGCTGTTCCCCACTCATCAGGAATTTTTTCGATGCGGCGGTATTCGATGGCCCGCTTGCCATTCCAGCTGGCAAATACGGCACCCATACCACCCCAGAGTTGCTTCATGGGATCGTCAGGAAATTCAACGCCCAATACTTTCTTAACCGTCTTTTTATAATCTGCAACCAGCACTTTCAGTTCGTCTACTGTAAGGTCTGTATCGCTGGTATAACCTTGTTTGTGTTTAATAGCTTCCAGCTTTTCATCCAGCTGTTTGCGAATGCCTTTGCCCTTAGGTTCAATGCCGGCGGCTTTTTCCATCACCACATCGGCGTACATCATAATGAGGCGGCGGTATGCATCGTAAGCAAAACGGGCATCGCCACTTTGAGCAATCAAGCCTTCAATGGTCTTTTCATTCAAGCCCACATTCAATACGGTTTCCATCATACCGGGCATGCTCTTGCGGGCACCAGAACGTACAGAAACCAACAGCGGATTTTTTACATCGCCGAATTTCTTGCCGGTGATTTTTTCCATTTTGGCCAATGCCTCTTTCACTTGTGCGTCCAATACTTTAGGATAGGTACGCTTGTTGGCGTAGTAATAAGTACAAACTTCTGTAGTGAGTGTAAAACCCGGTGGCACGGGCAGTTTCAGTTTTGGATGACCTGCCATTTCAGCGAGGTTGGCACCTTTGCCACCCAGCAGGTTTTTCATGGATTCGTTTCCGTCGGCCTTGCCACCCCCAAAGGAATAGACATACTTGATTGCCTTTTTTACTGTAGCCATTTTATAGGTATTTAGTTTGAATTGATCGGGTCTATTGCAGGCCTACAATGAGGCGTTTGCAATGGATGTCCGTTTAAATGAATGATTGTGGTTGTTCTTCATTGACGAACGTAAAAGTAGACGGAGCAGGATGGTTAGAAAATGATTATTGGCAAGAGAAAACCTAACAAACATCAGGAAATGGATACGCAAACCAACAGGCTTGCTGCGATAGCGGTCAATCAATTTTGACTTGGCTACAACCGAACCACGAAGCAAATTGTTACTGTAAGAAGCGTGGCAATCGGCCATTTGTTTCTGTTTAAATGAAAGGGAATTGGCGCAGAGTACCACCGTTTCTTTCCACAAAAAGTGTACAACTAATTTTGGGATATAGGAATAGTAAAAAATAAATTTGAGAGAGTTGATATCGCAATCACCTGAGTTCTTTTTACATCATCGCAACACTAAAACTTACACCATTTGACTGAGACAATCATTAACCTGGAAACCGTGAATCCCATTGAATTTTTTGGGGTAAATAACGGCAAGCTGGATCTGCTGAAAAAGAAATTTCCATTGTTAAAGATCCTTGGCCGCGGGACACAAATTAAACTGAGCGGCAGTCCTGAACAGATCGAGTTTGCAAAAGAAAAGATTGGCCTTGTTGTACAATACCTTGAACGCAACGGGCACCTGAGCGAAAACTATTTTGAAACCATTTTAGGCGGTGATGATGCTGAAACGGTAGATGCCTTTGTAGAGCGAAACCCCAACGATGTACTGGTGTTTGGCCCCAATGGCAAAACAGTGCGGGCCCGTACGCAAAACCAAAAACGCATGGTAAGTGCAGCAGATACCAACGACATCGTATTTGCCCTTGGCCCTGCCGGTACTGGTAAAACGTACACCGCTGTTGCATTAGCTGTAAGAGCCCTCAAAAACAAGTCTGTCAAAAAAATCATCCTCACCCGCCCTGCGGTAGAAGCTGGTGAAAGCCTTGGATTTTTGCCCGGCGATCTCAAAGAAAAAATTGATCCGTACCTGCGGCCGTTGTACGATGCACTGGATGATATGATACCGGCAGATAAGCTGGGCTACTACATGAGTACCCGCACCATCGAAATTGCCCCGCTGGCGTACATGCGTGGCCGTACGTTGGACAATGCCTACATCATTTTGGATGAAGCACAGAACTCCACCGACCTGCAATTGAAAATGTTTCTCACTCGTATTGGTGCCAATGCCAAAGCCATCATCACCGGCGATATGACGCAGGTAGACCTGCCCAAAAGCCAGCGCAGTGGTTTGGAAAAAGCCACCCGTATTCTCAAAAACATCAACGGCATTGCACACATTGAGCTCGATGAGGAAGATGTGGTACGCCACCGCCTCGTAAAAGCCATCATTAAGGCCTACGATAAAGAGAAAGAAAAAGAAAATGCGGAAGAAGAAGCGTATCAGGCGCAGCGAAAAGAATATTTTCGCAACCGTGATAAACCGCAATAAATATTCAATGATATTGCCAAACACAAAAAAGAGATGGTACCTGTTGCCATCTCTTTTTTTGCTGTGTTGGAGTTGCCGGTTTTCTGCTACGCCAGAGCCGGATAGCCAGCAGATTGATGCGCAGTCTTTTCAAGTTAAAAGACTGCAGCAATACGATTCCGTTATTTATCCCACACTTATACATCAGGTACAAACAGGTGATATGGTACTGCGCTCCGGCAGTGATATGACCAGCGAAATGCTACGCCAAATGAACCAAACAGACAAACGCTACAGCCATTGCGGCATTGCCAGCATCGAAAATGATACCGTATTTGTGTACCATGCTATTGGCGGTGAGTTCAATCCAGACCAACGCATCAAAAGAGAGCCTTTGTACTCCTTTTGCCATGCTGCAGATAACAAGGCTGCTGCTATTTTCAGGCCACAGTTTCCGGCATCAAAAAATAGGGTCATTGCTACTCAGGCCAATCACTTTTGGCTACAGGGCATTCCCTTCGATATGGCTTTTGATTACCACACAGAAGACCGTTTTTACTGTGCCGAATTTGTTGCTAAAACCATTGCACGGGCAGTGGCAGACAGCAGCTGGTTCACATTTTCAACCGCAGGTAAAATGCAGTATGTGGGTGTCGATAATCTTTTATTGTCGCCGGTGATGAAAACTGTGGTGGAGAAAAACTATTAGTAGCCCTATCTTTTTTTATACAAAGCTGTTTTACACAAAACGGCCCCCTACATTTGTTGACCATTAATCCAATCATTCTCCAAAACATTCTTAATGAAAAAAACACTCCTCCCCCTGTTGGCAATCGTAATGCTGGCACTGGCCGCTTGCTCTGGTGGCTCTGGCGATCCAAAATCTGTTGCAAAAAAATTCTTCGAAGCGTTCAAAACCATGGACATTGACGAAGCAGCTAAATATGCCACCAAAGACAGCAAGCAAATGCTGGATATGATGAAAATGGGTATGAGCTTTGCACCGGTAAACAAAGACAGCCTGAAGCAGGAAATGGCGAAGCAAAAAATTGAATATGGCGATGCCGTTATCAATGGCGATGAAGCTACCATCAGCGTAACAGTAGATGGCAAAGACAAGACAGACTTTAAATTGAAAAAAGAAGAAGGTGCCTGGAAAGTAGCGTTTGATAAAAACACGCTGATGAAAACCGGCATGGAAAAAATGCAACAAAAGGGCGCCTCTGCAGAAGAAATGGAAGACGCTCAAAAAGCAATGGATATGCTCAGCGGCGACTCATTGAAACAGGTAATGGAAGAAGCCGGCGATGTGCTGGACTCCATGAAGATGAAGTAATGCTGTCGTAAATAAAAAAGGGTGGATTCTTGTGAATCCACCCTTTTTTATTTAGTGCCTTTCGGCTTAATAGTAATTGGAAACCAAATGGCTGTTGGCCTTCTCTGCAGCTTCAATAGCCGTAAAAGAACTCAGTAAATCAGCCTTGTCTTTTTGAATGCAAATGCTGTGCTCATAATGAGCCGCCGCTTTACCATCCTTGGTTCTGATGGTCCAGCCGTCTTCATCGGTATACACCTCTTTTTTACCTTGGTTTACCATTGGTTCTATGGCTATGGTCATACCCACTTGCAACTTACTGCCGGTACCTCTTTTGCCAAAATTGGGCACCTGAGGATCTTCGTGCAGTTGCCTGCCAATACCATGCCCAACCAACTCACGTACAACGCCGTACGCATGCTGACGTTCTGCATAATCTTGAATCGCAAAAGCAACATCTCCAATACGATTGCCGGCTCTTGCCTTCTCTATACCCTTGTACAAAGACTCCTTGGTTACTTTCATCAATGTGAGGGCTTCGGGGTCGGCCTCAGCTATAGCAAAAGTGTAGGCACTGTCGCCGTGAAAGCCATTTTTAAATACCCCGCAGTCAATGGTAATAATATCTCCGGGCTGCAATGCTCTGTTGTCGGGAAAACCATGCACCACGGCATCATTTACACTAATGCAGGTATTATAAGGAAAACCATGATAGTTGAGAAAGCTGGGAATACCACCATGATCTCTGATGTATTGACCAGCTATTACATCAAGCTGTAGTGTAGTAACACCGGGCTTTATCATTTCGGCCAAAACAGCTATGGTATCTCCTACTAACAAATTGCTTTGCCGCATCAATTCAATCTCTGCAGCATTTTTCAGTTGAATCACTTCTTTATACTTTTTAAACAGGCTCATAAAGAATGCAAAGAAACAAATGCTTTATGAGGAACCTCCGTAATAAATCAATAAAAAATACCTGCCCATAAAGACAGGTATTTCTATTGTACATTAATAACAAATCAATTATCCGATTGGAGAGCTGCTTACAGCCTGACGGCCCTGAATGCGGCCACCGCTCATTAAACCATCGTACTGGCGCATTAGCAAGTGTGTTTCAATTTGCTGCAGTGTATCGAGGATAACACCCACCATGATGAGCAGGCTGGTACCACCAAAGAAGCTACTGAAACCAGCGGTAACACCGAGTTTCTGAGCCACGCCTGGCAAAATACCCACAAAGGCAAGCAGCAATGCACCAGGCAGGGTCACCTTATCCATTACAGAACCAATGTAATCTGCAGTAGGCTGACCGGGTTTTACACCAGGTATAAAACCGTTATTGCGCTTCAGGTCTTCTGCAATTTGCTTGGGGTTGAAAATAATGGCCGTATAGAGGTAAGTAAAACCAATAACCAGCACACTATATATGAGCATGTACCAACCGTTGCTGTGGTCATTCAAAATCTTCATAAATCCACCAGTCGTATCGAACTTAGCAAAGATGGTAGGAATGAAAATGATAGCCTGTGCAAAGATGATTGGCATTACACCGGCACTGTTTACCTTGATAGGTAAAAACTGACGGGCACCGCCAAACTGCTTGTTGCCAACAATTTGCTTTGCATAGTTGATAGCAATTTTGCGTACACCTTGTACCAATACTATTAGGCCCATAATAATCATAATGAGAATAGCAATCTCAATGATGAAAACCAGCATACCACCACCGCCTTTGGTATTGAGCGAAGTAAATTCTTGTACAAAGCTTTGTGGCAATCGGGCCAGGATACCCACCATGATGATGAGTGAAGTACCGTTACCCAAACCTTTGTCTGTAATTTTTTCGCCCAACCACATTACAAACAGTGTACCTGCTGTAAGCAACACAATAGTGCTAAACAAGAAGTATGGCTCGTATGCAGGAATGAGTGCCTCTTTGTAACCGGGGCTCTGCAAATAAGTGATATAAGCACCAGCCTGAAACACTGTAACAATTACAGTGAGGTAGCGGGTCCATTGGTTAATTTTCTTACGGCCGCTTTCTCCCTCTTTCTGAATTTTCTGAAATTGGGGAACCAAAATGGTAACCAACTGCATGAAAATTGAAGCAGAGATATAAGGCATAATACCCAGTGCCAAAATAGATGCCTGAGAGAAGGCGCCGCCAGCAAACTGGTCGAACAGGCCAAGCAATCCAGAAGCTTTACCCTTTACGGCATCCAATGCGTTAGGATCGATACCAGGTAAAACGATGTGCGTACCCAAACGATAAGTGACCAGCAAAAGCAGCGTTACAATAATCTTTTGCTTCAGCTCGTCAATCGTCCAGATATTCTTTAGTGTTTCAAAAAATTTCTTCACGGAATTCAGTCAATTTAAAGGGCCTCAAATGTAGGTAAAACAAGAGTTCCTTTCGATGTTGCGAAAGGAACTTTTGCACTGCCCGATTACTTCAGAATTTCAACAGTACCACCCGCAGCTTCAATAACAGCTTTTGCTTTTGCGCTGATAGCGTTTACTTTGAAATCAATCTTGCTTTTCAATTCGCCGGTGCCCAATACTTTTACCAAAGCTGATTGGTTTACCAACCCGTTGATGTACAAATTATCGAGGCTGAATTCTTTCAGTTCATATTTTTCAACCAGCTGATCTACCTGACCAAGATTGAAAACAGTGTAAGATACGCGGTGCGGGTTTTTAAAACCACGCTTAGGAATACGACGCTGGATAGGCATCTGACCACCTTCGTGAGCCATTTTGCTGGCGTAACCGGCACGCTGCTGCTGACCTTTGTTACCCTTGGTAGAAGTACCACCTTTACCAGATGCTTCACCACGACCTAAACGTTTTTCACTGTGCGTACTGCCTTCGGCAGGCTTCAAATTGTGCAGTTTCATAGACTACGAGTTTTTACTTACGGGGTTAGCTCCCCTCGCTTAAAAATGAGAATAATGAAATTCCAAATCCCAACACATCATCAGAAGATTGGAATTTGGAATTGAAAATGATTGATTCGAAATTAGGCTTGCGCTACGTCTTCCACCTTTACCAGGTGCAATACTTTTTCTACCATACCCAGAATTTGTGGGGTGGCTTCTTTTTCTACAGTAGCGTTCATCTTGCGCAGTCCGAGGGCTTCCATTGTTTTCTTCTGGCGCTCCGGGCGGTCGATCACACTTTTAACCTGAGTGATTTTGATCTTCTTCATCGTTATGAGGTTTGAAGTTTAAGGTTTGAAGTTTGAGGTTATGCTATCCGTAGATCTCAAAACATCGGGCATCAAACAGCAAACTAATTATCCGTTGAATACTTTTTTCAGAGAAACGGTACGTGTTTTAGCCACCTGAATTGGCTCACGTAAAGTAGCCAGTGCGGTAAATGTAGCTTTAACCACGTTGTGAGGATTGGCAGAACCAAGACTCTTAGCCAATACGTCGGTAATGCCTGCACTTTCCAACACGTAACGCATGCTACCTCCGGCAATTACACCTGTACCATGAGCAGCTGGCTTCAGCAAAACTTTTGCAGCGCCTTCTTTTACAAATTGTTCGTGGGGGATAGTGCCGTGTATTACAGGTACTTTCACCAGGTTCTTCTTAGCATCTTCAATGCCTTTGGTGATTGCTTCCTGTACTTCTTTAGCCTTACCCAAGCCATGACCTACCACACCATTTTCGTTGCCTACCACCACCAGGGCTGAGAAGCTGAAAGTGCGGCCACCCTTGGTGGTCTTTACAACACGGTTAATAGCTACAACCTTTTCTTTCAGTTCGAGGTCGCCGGCTTTTACGCGGTTTACGATAGCTTTTGCCATTTTTATTTTTCAATTGAGCCTGCAAGCAGGCAAGATTTACGATTGTTGAATGCTGATCGTTTAAATGAAAATCCTGTACAATTACAGAACCAGGCCACCTTCACGGGCACCATCGGCTACTGCCTTAATGCGACCGTGGTACAAGAAACCACCACGATCAAATACACAGGTAGTGATGCCTAATTCAGCAGCTTTGCGGGCAATAGCATTACCTACCAATTTGCTTTTTTCAGACTTGGTGACCTTTTGTGCAGCGATGTCCTTATCGCGGCTGCTGGCAGCTGCGAGTGTGGTGCCATTAGCATCGTCTATCAGCTGGCAGTAAATATCTGCATTGCTGCGAAATACGCTCAGGCGAGGCTTGGCAGCGCTACCGATGATTCTCTTACGAATGCGGTAGTGGATTTTCTTTCTTGAAAGTACTTTCTTATCCATTTTATATCCTCCGGCTCCGGGGGAGCACTATTTTCTTTGAAATCAGATTTTAAAAAGCGGTTACCGATGATTATTTACCAGCAGATTTACCAGCCTTCTTACGAACCACTTCGCCAGCAAAGCGAACACCCTTGCCTTTGTAAGGCTCCGGCTTACGCAGGCTACGGATTTTGGCACATACCTGACCCAACAGCTGATTGTCGGTACCTTCAATCACAATCTCCGGGTTTTTACCCTTTTCCTGAGCAGTGGTTACTTTCAACTCTTTAGGAATTTCAATAATGATGTTGTGCGAGTAGCCCAACGCCAAATCAAGAATATTTCCGGTGTTAGAAGCTTTGTAACCTACACCTACCAGTTCCATTTTCTTAATGAAACCTTCTGTTACACCCTTTACCATGTTGGCAATAAGGGCACGGTACAAGCCATGCAGTGCACGGTGGCGGATTTGATCGGTAGGACGACCTACTGTCAGTGTGGCATCAGTAATTTCTACATGAATGTCACGATCCAAGGTTTGCTTCAATTCGCCTTTGGGGCCTTTTACGGTAACGGTGTTATCTCCACTTACTGTGATAGTAACACCAGCGGGGATTGTTACCGGTTTTTTTCCTACACGAGACATAGTCGTTGTTGTGTTTAAATATGTGAATCAAATGAGTGGCATGCGTTCAGCCCCGACTAAAAGGCTTAAATAAACAAACCGCCCGAATACAATCAATTAATAAATGTGACACAAGATTTCGCCACCTACATTCTGAGCTTTGGCTTCTTTGTCAGTCATTACACCTTTAGAAGTGCTCACAATGGCAATACCCAGGCCGTTCATTACACGCTTAAAGTCGGCAGGCTTGGCGTACTGACGCAGACCTGGGCGGCTCATACGCTCCAAAGAAGCGATAGCGGGTTGCTTAGTATTAGGATCGTATTTCAATGCGATCTTGATAACACCTTGCTTGTTGTCATCTTCAAATTTGTACTTGAGGATATAACCCTTTTCGTACAAAATTTCAGTCATACGCTTCTTCAGGTTAGAAGCGGGGATTTCCACGATGCGGTGGTTGGCCATTTGAGCATTCCGAATACGAGTCAGAAAGTCTGCTATAGGATCAGTTACCATATGATTTCCCTCCTACATTCCGGCTCCCGAAAACTTCGGGACGGAATAATTGGATTTTAGTTTAAAATGAATTGAATGAAGTTGCTTGCTTGTGGCTATTGCCGTAGCAATTACCAGCTTGCTTTTTTCACGCCAGGAATTTTACCTTCCAGTGCCATGTCGCGAAACATGTTACGGCAGATACCGAAATGACGCATGTAACCTTTAGGACGACCAGAGAGCTGGCAGCGGTTTTTGAGGCGTACAGGCGATGCATTGCGGGGAAGCTGATCGAGAGCTGCATAATCGCCTGCTGCCTTGAGGGCTGCACGCTTTTCAGCAAACTTGGCTACGGTAGCTTCACGCTTACGCTGACGGGCTTTAACTGATTCTTTTGCCATAAAAATGAAATTCCAAATTTTAAAATTCCAAATCCTAAGTGGTGCTTAGTTTCCGCCGGAAGTATGGAAAATTTCCTTTGGGATCTGGTTTTATTAGTTGTTGTCTTTTTTGATGTTCTTGAAAGGAAGACCAATTTCTTTCAGCAGTTCGTAAGCCTCTTCGTTGGTACGGGCAGTAGTTACGAAAGTGATATCGAGACCAGTAATTTTGTTCACCTTATCAATGTCGATTTCTGGGAAGATAATTTGCTCAGTAACACCCATGGTATAGTTACCACGGCCATCAAAGCTCTTATCATTGATACCTTTGAAATCCCGAACACGAGGGAGTGAAACTGCAATCAAACGATCGAGGAATTCAAACATCTGATCACCACGGAGGGTAACACGGGCACCAATCGGCATATTGCGACGGAGCTTGAAGTTTGAGATGTCCTTTTTAGACATGGTAGCTACAGCCTTCTGACCAGTGATGGTAGTCAGCTCTTCGATAGCAATGTCTACAAGTTTCTTATCGGCAGTTGCACCGTTTACGCCACGGTTCAAGCAAATTTTGGTAAGCTTGGGGGCCTGCATTACGGTTTTGTAACCGAACTTTTTCATGAGGGCAGGTACAACTTCAGCTTTGTACTTGTCTGCCAGGCGCGGAGTATAATTTGTAGTTGCCATTATTTAATAACCTCCCCGGATTTTTTAGAAATACGAACTAATTTACCGTTGTCGCGGCTACGCTTTACACGTACTGCAGCGCCGGCTTTGGCATCCCACAGTTGCACGTTGCTGATAGCAATAGGTGCTTCTTTTTTCACAATACCACCCTGGGTGTTTTGTGCTGTAGGTTTTGTATGGCGGGTCTGAATGTTTACGCCTTCTACCAGCACTTTAGCCTTGTCAGGATAAACGGCCAGTACAACGCGGGGCTTTTTCAGATCCTTATCATCACCGGTGATAACAACAACGTTGTCACCTTTCTTGATGTTGAACTTTGGTTTGAAACGATTAGTCATACTTTATAGCTTGATGCGTAACGCTTAACGCTTAACGCAGTTATTGAAATTCGCTTTCAGCACTTTGCCTTCGGCGTTTTGCATTACAGTACTTCTGGAGCCAGCGATACAATTTTCATGTATCCTTTGTCGCGAAGCTCACGGGCAACGGGTCCGAAAATACGGGTACCACGTGGTTCGTCTGAGTTGTTCAGGATTACAACGGCGTTGTCATCGAAACGGATGTAAGATCCGTCTTTGCGACGCAGTTTGTTTTTAGTACGTACAATAACGGCTTTGGCTACGGTACCTTTTTTCATACCGCCACCAGGAATTGCGTCCTTTACAGTAACCACAATCTTGTCGCCAATACCGGCGTAGTCTTGTCCGCTGTTGCCCAATACACGAATACAAAGTACCTCTTTGGCACCGCTGTTATCCGCTACGTTCAACCGGCTTTCTTGCTGAATCATTTTGTTAGCTTTTTAGCTTTAGCACTCGGGCTAATGATGTTACGAATTTGTCAGAGGCTTTTGCTATGTTATACAACACCAGCGAAAAGCTTGAAGCATGCAGCTTGCAGCTGTTAGCTGATTATTTCACTTTCTCAACTACTTCTACCAGTCTCCAGCGCTTTGTTTTGCTGAGAGGACGGGTTTCCATAATTTTTACAGTGTCGCCAATGCTGCACTCGTTCTTCTCGTCGTGTGCATGAAACTTGGTCGTCTTTTTTACGAACTTACCGTAGATTGGGTGCTTTACTTTACGCTCCACCGCTACTGTAATGGTTTTATCCATTTTGTTGCTGGCTACTACACCAATCCTGGTTTTACGGAGATTTCTGGTTTCCATTTGGTTCATTATTTTGCTGAACTACTATTCAATTAAAAATTAGCCTACCAGTACTCTTTTCTGGAGTTCGGTTTTCAAACGGGCAACATCACGACGGAGATCTCTGATGCTCATTGGGTTTTCCAAAGGAGTGATGGCATGTGCAAATTCAAGCTTCTTGAGGCGCACTTCATCTTCGCTGATGCGCACCTTCAGATCTTCGATGCTTATTTCGCTCAGGCTTTTGTTGAAGTCAACTTTCTTAGACATCTTTTTCAATTTGATAATTAGCCAATATGCTAATCTGCTAATGAAATTATTTTCTCAGCTGTATGTCTGAAATATTGTCATCAGCACACCAGCTTATTCGCATCATTACGCCTGATAATCGCGGCGTACAACGAACTTGGTTTTGATGGGAAGCTTCTGCGCAGCAAGTTCCATTGCTTCGCGGGCTACTTCCATCGGTACGCCATCGCATTCAAACAGGATACGACCTGGTTCTACTACGGCTGCCCAAAATTCGGGGTTACCTTTACCCTTACCCATCCGCACTTCGGCAGGCTTACGGGTAATGATCTTATCGGGGAATACACGGATCCACACACTACCTTCACGTTTCATGGCACGGGTCATTGCCTGACGGGCACTCTCGATCTGGCGGTTGTTCAACCAAATAGGTTCCTGTGCTTTAAGGGCAAACGAACCGAATGAAATGGTAGCGCCACGCTTAGCCACTTCGCGGATGCGGCCTTTTTGTTGCTTGCGGAACTTGGTTCTTTTCGGCTGTAACATTTATCTACGTATTTGAATATTTACAATTAGTTGAAGCTGGATGCTGTTGTTATTAACGACGGCCTCCACGGTCGCGGCGATCACCACCACCTCTTCTGTCTCCACCACGGCCACCGCGGTCACCACCACGTTCTTCGCCACCACGACGGTCGCTCAGACCGCTGCCAGTGCCTACAAAGTTCGGGTTGAGGTCACGCTTGGTCAATACTTCACCTTTACAAATCCATACTTTCAAACCAATTTTACCGTATACGGTTTGAGCAGCCAGGCTGGCGTAGTCAATATCCATACGGAAGGTGTGCAATGGAGTACGGCCCATTTTGATTTCTTCGCTACGGGCAATTTCAGCACCACCCAAACGGCCACTGGCTTTTACCTTGATACCTTCGGCCCCCATACGCATAGCAGAAGCAATTGCCATTTTGATGGCACGCTTGTAGTTGATGCGGTTTTCGATCTGACGGGCGATAGTATCAGCTACAATCATAGCATCTACTTCCGGACGACGGATTTCGAGGATGTTGATTTGAACGTCTTCTTTACCGGTAAGCTTCTTCAGCTCTTCTTTGATACGGTCTACTTCACCACCGCCTTTACCAATAATGATACCAGGCTTTGAAGTATGAATAGTTACAATCAGTTTATTGAGGGTACGTTCGATAACGATTTTAGAAATGCCACCCTTGTTGATACGGGCATTCAGGTAGGTACGGATCTTGTTGTCCTCGATCAGTCGGTCGGCATATACTTTCTTGTTGCCGTACCAGTTACTGTCCCAACCACGGATGATACCGAGCCTGTTACCGATTGGATTTGCTTTTTGACCCATTATTTCAATTTGAAAATTTGAACAATTCGTTTAGTGAGAATTAGATGGTGTCTACAGTTACGGTTACGTGATTGCTACGCTTACGTACACGGTATCCACGGCCCTGAGGAGCTGGACGCATCCGCTTCAGGGTACGGCCACCGTCTACCATAATGGTTTTTACCACCAGTGCACTTTCGTCAGCACCATCATTCTTTGCTTTCCAGTTAAAGGCAGCACTCTTAACCAACTTAGCCAGCGGTACAGAACTGTGCTTGGTGTTGTGCTCCAATACAGCCAGGGCTTGATCAACCTTCATGCCACGAATCAGGTCGGCCAGCAAACGCATTTTGCGGGGCGAAGTGGGATAATTTCTCAGTTTAGCTACTGCTTCCATTTTTATTCAGTTTCAGGTTTTTGGTTTTTAGTTTTTGTTGCAGAAGAATCTCAAACAACTGCCAACCAAAAACCACCAACATTTAAACAATTTATTTTTTGCTACCGGCGTGTCCTCTGAAGTTGCGGGTAGGAGCAAATTCACCAAGCTTGTGACCAACCATGAATTCGGTTACATACACAGGGATGAATTTGTTACCGTTGTGCACAGCGAATGTTTGGCCTACAAAATCAGGAGTAATAGTAGAACGACGACTCCAGGTTTTGATAACACCCTTCTTCACTTTGCCTTCTGCCATGTTCACGATTTTCTTCTCGAGTTTGGCATCAACGTAGGGACCTTTTTTAATTGAACGAGCCATATTGAATTCGTTAATTTGAAAATTTGAGGATTTGAAAATTGAATTGGTTTCTGTAAAAGCTTAAATCAATTCTCAAATTACTTAGCCAGTTTTTTACCGTCGCGGCGCTGGAGAATCAGCTTATCGCTGCCTTTGCCTTTTGTACGGGTCTTCTCACCTTTGGCGTACTTACCAGTGCGGCTGCGTGGGTGACCACCAGAAGCACGGCCTTCACCACCACCCATTGGGTGATCTACAGGGTTCATAGCCACACCACGGTTGCGGGGGCGGATACCACGCCAGCGGTTTGCACCTGCTTTACCGAGGCTCTGGAGGTTGTGGTCGCCATTGCTTACTACACCTACAGTAGCGTAGCAATTGATGAGGAGTTTGCGCAATTCGCCAGAAGGCATTTTCAATACAGCGTAAGCTTCTTCCTTGTTGGTAAGCTGAGCAGCAGAACCGGCACTACGTACCAGCTTGCCACCTTGGCCAGGCTGCATTTCAATATTGTGTACGTTGGTACCCAAAGGCATGTTCTTCATAGGAAGACAGTTGCCAATTTCAGGAGCTACAGTAGGACCAGAAATTACTTTCTGACCAACCTGAATGCCCTGTGGTGCCAGGATATAGCGCTTTTCACCATCGGTATATTCTACCAGAGCGATGAAAGCAGTACGGTTTGGATCGTATTCTACAGTCAGTACAGTTGCTTCAATGTTTTGCTTGTTACGCTTGAAGTCGATGATACGGTACTTCTGCTTGTGACCACCGCCAATATAGCGCATGGTACGACGGCCCTGTGCGTTGCGGCCACCAGATTTCTTCACTGGTTCCAGCAGGCTACGCTCAGGCTTGTTAGTGGTTACTTCAGCATACGCATTACCAATTTTCCAGCGGGTACCGGCGGTCATTGGTTTGTATTTTTTCAGTGCCATTTTTCTTAGTTCTGAGTTGGTTTATTTCAACACTTCGCGGCGGTTGGTTGCCATTCTTGTTTTTGTTAGAATTGCAGTGGATTAGATTTCGCCGTACAGGTTAATTTCTTCACCTTCTGCTACAGTTACAACTGCCTTCTTTTTGGCAGGCTTGCGGCCATTGATAAAGCCAGACTTGGTGAAGCGAGATTTTGCTTTTCCGGGCATTACCAACGTATTCACGTCAGTTACATTTACGCCGTAGAATTCTTCAACCGCTTTTTTAATCTCCAGCTTGTTGGCCTTACGATCTACGATGAAGGTGTAGCTGCGCTTCTTTTCAATTTGCTTGTTCACCTTTTCGGTCAACACAGGCTTTATTAATACATCTGTCAGTTTCATTTCGATCAGAATTATTCGGTTCTTAATTAAGCTTCAGTACCTTCTTCGGTGAAGATTTTAGCAGCTGATTCAGTGAGGACCATTACGTCAGCATTTACGATATCGTAAGTGTTGATGTCGGCCAGCTCAATAGCAGCAGCGTTGGGGATGTTGCGCAGGCTGAGGTAGAAGTTGGTATCCAGTTCAGGATATACAAACAACGTCTTCTTATCTGCTACACCCAGGCCCTGCATTACGCCAGCAAAAGCTTTGGTTTTGGGAGCATCGAACTTCAGGTCTTCTACCACTACGATGGCGCTTTCTTTGGCTTTGTAGCTCAGAGCAGCAATTTTAGCCAGATCCTTCACCTTACGGTTCAACTTCTGGTCGTGAGTAGTAGGCTTAGGTCCAAAAATGGTACCACCACCGCGGTACAATGGGTTACGGATGTTACCCTTACGGCTACCACCAGTACCTTTTTGCTTGTGCAGCTTGCGGCTGGCACCTTGTACTTCGGCACGGGTTTTTACTTTTGAAGTACCCTGACGCTGAGCGGCGAGGTATTGTTTTACAGCCAGATAAATCACATGATCATTGGGCTCGGTACCGAAGATTTCTTCGGGAAGCTCAACTGTTCTGCCAGTTTTCTGACCTGCTGTATTTAAAACTTCGATTGTCATAACTTTTTCGTTTCTCACCGGCCGGGCCGGCACGGTTTACAATTACTTCTGGATTAAAACGATTGAACCATTGTGGCCGGGAACTGATCCGCTGATCAGGATGTAATTCTTTTCAGGGAAAATCTTCACCACTTTCAGGCCTTTCATTTTTACCCTGTCGCCACCCATACGGCCAGCCATACGCATACCTTTAAATACACGGCTGGCGTCAGATGAGTTACCGATAGAACCGGGGGCACGCTGGCGGTCGTGCTGACCATGTGATTGCTCACCAACACCGTGGAAGCCATGGCGCTTTACAACACCCTGAAAACCCTTACCCTTGGTGGTACCCACAACGTCAACTTTTTCGCCTTCGGCAAAAATGTCAACAGTGACTTGTTCGCCAAGAGCTTTCTCCAGCGTACAGTCACGAAATTCTTTTACAAATGATTTGGGAGCAGTTTGTGCTTTAGCGAAGTGATTTTTCTCTGCTTTAGTAGCATTCTTTTCCTTCTTTTCGCCGTAAGCCAACTGAAGTGCATTGTAACCGTCTACATCGGCGGTTTTCACCTGCGATACAACACAGGGACCAGCTTCTACTATGGTGCAAGCTATTTGCTTACCATTGGGATCGAATATGCTGGTCATCCCGATTTTTTTTCCAATAATACCTTTCATTGATATCGGTTTGTGCCCGGCAGAGTTAAGAGGACATCCGCGCAGAAGCGAATTCAATCCCAGTTTAGCTACCGACCTTTTCCTTTGTTTCCGCCGTTTTGCAGAGGGGAAGTACCGGTAGTAAACAAACCCTGAAAGGCTTGTTCATATGTTTGGCTCACTTGGTAGTGAGAGTTATGTAAAATCAGAGCTCTTTTTTCACGTCCCTTTGGCCGGATTGAGAGATGATTGCTTTGTTGTTCTGATGTGGAGCCTCGCCCCACTTGGTCAGCTGTTACGCTTTGATTTCAACTTCAACACCACTTGGCAAATCCAGTTTGCTCAGGGCATCTACTGTGCGACTACTGCTGGTGTAGATATCCAACAAACGCTTGTGCGTGTTCAGTTGGAATTGTTCACGAGCTTTCTTGTTTACGTGCGGTGAACGCAGTACAGTAAAGATCTTTTTGTGTGTTGGCAAAGGAATTGGACCTGTTACCACAGCACCTGTGCTCCGCACAGTTTTCACAATTTTCTCGGCTGATTTGTCAACCAGGTTGTGATCGTAAGATTGCAGTTTAATACGTATCCGCTGACTCATAATTCAAAGACCCTTTTTTCGAATTGGGATGCGAAGGTAATGGGATTCAACTATCAGGCAAAAGTTTTTTGAAACATTTTTACCAATCCGGCCGCAAATGTCTGTTTTTCGGGCCAGTTTTTCCACAAATCCCCATTGGGGGGCCACCAGCTGCTGTGCATATCTCAGCTACATATCGGGCTGCTTCGGGGTTCCGCCCCTTGCCGGCACGGGTTGCACCCGCCGGCCGTGGCCAAGCCCTCCACATCCCGGGCCCATCAGCTGCAATACACTACGCAGCTATCTCCACTCAACTCAAACCATTAACTTACAGCTCCCTATATCACATATTTATGAGACATGTATTGATGTTCGCCATTTCGATGGCTGCTTGCTTAAGCCTGACTGCCCAAAACAGCAGTAAAAAGAAAACAACTCCCGCTCCTGCCCCATCAGTTAGCTGGAACGACCATTTACAGGGCATGCAATGGCGCAACCTGGGTCCTACCCGTGGGGGCCGTTCGGTAGCTTGCAGCGGCGTGCCGGGCCAACCGCTCATTTACTATATGGGCAGCACCGGTGGCGGCGTTTGGAAAACCGAAGATGCCGGCATCAGCTGGCGCAACATCTCCGATGGCTTTTTCAATACCGGTTCCGTGGGTGCCATTGCCGTAGCCGAAAGCGACCCTAATGTGATATATGTGGGAATGGGCGAACACGCCCCACGTGGTGTAATGACCTCCGCCGGCGATGGCGTGTACAAAAGCACCGATGCCGGCAAAACCTGGCAACACATTGGCCTTACCAATACCATGCACGTTGCAGCCATCCGCATTCATCCTTCCAACCCCGACATCGTGTTTGTAGCGGCGCAGGGAGCCATTCATGGTCCTACAGCCGAACGGGGCATTTACAAAACCACCGATGGCGGCCGCAGCTGGGACCGGGTGCTGTTTGTTGATGACAATACTGGTTGTGCCGACCTGAGTATGGACATGAGTAACCCTCGCATTTTATATGCCGGCATGTGGGATCATCGCAGGCTGCCCTGGCTGGTGCGCAGCGGTGGCCCGGGCAGCGGCTTGTACAAAAGCACAGATGGCGGAAACAGCTGGCACAAAATGAGCAAAGGCCTGCCTGCCAACATGGGCAAAGTAGCCATTGATGTAAGCAGGGCCAACCCCGGCAGGGTGTATGCCAATATTGAAAGCGAAGATGGCCTGGGTGGCGTTTACCGAAGCGATGATGGCGGCGACTCATGGTCGCAAACAAGCAAAGCAAGGGTAACCGTTGCCCGAGCCTGGTACTACATTGAAATATTTGCCGACCCGCAAGATCAAAACACGGTGTATGTGCTCAATGCGCCGGCACTCAAATCGATTGACGGTGGTAAAACTTTTACCAACCTGCCCACGCCACACGGCGACAACCACTGGCTGTGGATAGACCCGGCCAATAATAAAAGGATGATTAACGCCAACGACGGCGGAGCCAATATTTCTTTCAATGGCGGGGCCAGCTGGAGCAGCCAGCAAAACCAACCCACCGCACAGTTTTACCGCGTCATCGCCGATAAGCAGTTCCCATACAACTTGTATGCAGGCCAGCAAGACAATTCTGCCGTTATTGTTCCCAGCAAAAGCCCCTTTGGGGGCGTTGATTGGCAACAATGGACTTTTGGCCCCGGCGGTGAAAGTGCTTTCCTTGCCTTTGACCCTAACAATCCGGTAAAGGTTTTTGGTGGTAGCTACCAGGGTAATATCGAAGTGCTCGACCGCAAACTCAGCAGCACTAAAGACGTGATGGCCAGCCCCACCATTGGATTAGGGGTGATACCCAAAAAACAAGTCTATCGTTTCAACTGGAATGCCCCCATTGTGGCTGATCCGTTTAATCCGGCTATTATTTACCACGGTGGCAACAAAGTGCTCAAAACCACCGACGCTGGCCAAAGCTGGACAGCAATCAGCGCCGACCTCACCCGCAATGACAGTACCAAACAAGGCGATGGTGGAGCGCCATTTACCAATGAAGGGGCAGGTGGCGAAGTGTACAATACCCTCGCTTACATTGCCTGCTCTCCTATTACACAGGGTGAAATATGGACCGGCTCCGACGACGGCCTGGTACACCTCACCCGCGACGGCGGTAACACCTGGAGCAATGTAACCCCTGCAGGTCTTGGCGAAACACTCGTCAACAGCATCGAGGTATCTTACCACACACCGGGCAAAGCCATCATTGCTACCACAGGTTACAAAATGAATGACTTCTCTCCTGTTGTTTTCATTACCTACGACTATGGCAAAACATGGAGCAAACAAATCAATGGCTTTGATTCGAGAGACTTTTGCAGGGTAGTAAGGGAAGACCGGGTAAAAAAAGGGCTGCTGTATGCCGGCACCGAACGGGGCCTGTACATCAGCACGAATGACGGACTGGTCTGGCAGCGTTTCCAACTCAACCTGCCAGTGGTGGCCATCAATGACCTCACCATTGCCGACAACGATTTGGTGGCTGCCACCAGCGGCCGTGCCTTTTGGATTTTAGATGACCTCTCACCCTTGCAGCAACTGCAAGATCAATTGCCGCCAACCGCTACTTTGTTTACATCGAAACCAACCGTGAAAACAGGCTGGAGCGGCGGCAGTCCGCAAGTGGGCGCCAACCCTGCAGAAGGCGCTGCACTGTATTATTATTTACCATCAAAAACTGATAGCATTAGCCTCATCATTAGCAATGCAAAAGGCGACACCATACGCCAATACAACAGCTGGAAAAATGATGCCGAAGTAAGTGGCTACCCTGGTGGCCCTGCTCCTGAGCCTTTGCTGCCAACAGAAGAAGGGCTGCACAAATTCAATTGGGATTTGCGGCACGAAAGTTTGCCTGGCATCAAAGGCCAATTCCTGAATGCAGATTATCGTGGCGCTAGTGTACCACCCGGAACGTATAGCGTAACCTTGAAAGCAGGCACTACAAGCAGCGATGCTACGCTACAGGTGTTGCAAGATCCAAGAGTACAAGTATCTGCCAATGCTTTTGATGAGCAGTATGCGTTTTGCAAACAGATTGATGCTGCAGTAACCAACATGCATCAATCTGTAGTACGTATGCGTTCGATAAAGCAACAAGTTGAACAATTGAACACACAACTAAAAGGTATTGCTGATACGGATACGTTGGTAAAAACCGGCAAAACCTTGATTGCAAAAATCAATGCATGGGAAAAACAAATCATTACTACCCAGCAGGAAACATTTCAGGATGTCATTAATTATTACAACCGGCTGAGTGCGGAACTGCTCGACCTGCGTGGCCGGGTAGACAATGCTCAGCAACCCATCGTTCCTGCAGGCCATAAAAAGCAATTACAAACCTTGCTTTCAGCATGGACAAATTATGAAACCGAATTACTCCAAATCATCAATCGTGACTTACCTGCGTTTAATGATTTGTACAAAGCCAAAGCATTACCCGCCATTCTTTTACCGAAATAACAGACGAATAAAAAAGCCGGATAACTCCGGCTTTTTTATTGAACCACAACCTGTTCATCGTTGAGCAATGGCAGCTGCGAAAAACGCAACAAGAGTTGAGCAACGGTCAGTACATCCCGCTGGCAATATGAAACTATTTTGTCCAATGCTTTTTCTTGCCAGTACGCATTACCCACCATGCTACCATCGAGGTCTTGCTTGGGAGAGGCAATGCCCAAACAGGCTGCCAATAATTTAAGCGAGGTAAAATGTTTGTAATCGCCAAACTTCCACAGTTGCAGCGTATCCAATAGCGGCACATCCCAAGGCTTTAAAGCCTGAAAATCGAGCCACTGTGGCAAGGTTTGACCTTGCACAAGCAAACGGCGGCAGATATATGGAATATCAAACTCACGGATGTTGTGACCGGCAAACCACATCCGCATTTTGCGGGCTTGCATCAACTGCGCTACAGATTGTACAAACATGGTAAGTACAACCGCTTCATCATCGCCATAAAAGGATTTCAACCGAAGTTCAAACTTGCCGGCTGCATCTTTTCGCAAATAACCTACGCTAATACAAATGATTTTTCCAAATTCAGCCATAATAGCCGCCTTCTCCTGATACAACGATTCAGGGGTTGAGTTTTCCGTTTGCAGCCAGCTGGTTTTCTCTTCAAACAACGACTGCCACTCTGCAGGCAGTTGCTTAAAGTCCGGTTGCTGCGAAACAGTTTCAATATCAATGAAAATACATTGTTCTGGTTGGGGTATTTGCATGGCAGTAAGGTAATGAATTTGCATTAATCAACATATGCGGATAAGTGTGTCATGTTTCGGGTTACCCTAGCTGATATCTTACCACATAAATCCATACAGTTGCCATTAGCCCCACAACTGAAACTAAGGTCGCCATTGAGCATTGCACTCTTTAGTGCCATGGCGGCTTTTCTTACTTACACCATGATCTTTGGTTTTCGTAAAACATTTACGGTAGCCACTTTTGATGGCCTTCAATATTGGGGGGTAGGGTACAAAACATTAATTGTAGTGGCTCAGGTGCTTGGTTACTTGTTGGCCAAGTTTTATGGCATTCGTTTTATCGCAGAAATGAAACGCCAACAGCGTTGGAAAATCATTTTGATGCTCACGGGTATTGCCTGGCTTTCCTGGTTGCTATTTGCCCTGTTTCCGGCACCCTACAACATTGTGTTTGCTGCCATCAATGGATTTCCGTTAGGAATGCTGTGGGGTGTTGTTTTTTCTTACATAGAAGGCCGAAGAAGTACCGACTTTTTAGGGGCGGCTTTAGCGGTGAGTTTTATTTTCTCCAGTGGCTTTGTAAAATCCATTGGCGGCTGGCTCATGCAGCATTGGGGCGTGGCAGAATTGTGGGTGCCTTTTGTAGCAGGTTTGGCATTCGCTATTCCCCTTTTGCTATTTGTATGGATGATGGAGCAAATTCCTGCTCCTACTGCGCAGGACGAAGCAGAAAGAATGCACCGCAAACCACTTACCCAATTAGAACGAAGCCAAATATTGAAAGAGTTTTGGCCGGGCCTCATTCTGGCTATTCTGGTGTACGTATTTGCTACCATCTTCCGGGATATCCGCGACAATTTTAGCGCTGATATGTGGAAGGAACTGGGATTTGGTGAAAGACCGGCCATCTTCACTCAAACAGAACTACCCATCACCCTCGGTATACTGATGATGGTAGGCAGCCTCACCCTTGTACGTAACAGCAGCAAAGCGTTTATGATAGCCCACGTACTGATAGCCGCCGGATTTATTATCACCGGCGCCAGTAGTTTGTTATTTATGGCCGGGCAGGTGGAAGCATTTACCTGGATGGTGGGCACAGGAATGGGGCTCTACATGGTATATATTCCCTTCAACTCTATTTATTTCGAGCGGATGATTGCTTCCTTTCAAATAAGCGGCAATGTGGGCTTTCTGATTTATCTGGCCGATTCGGCTGGCTATGTGGGTAGTGTAGCGGTTTTGGTTTCGAAAGAATTGCTACAGTTTAAAACAGCTTGGGTACCTTTTTTCAGCCAAAGCACTCAGTGGCTGTCATTAGCAGGTTTGATAATTACGATTTTGGCCGCCATGTACTTTTTTAAAAAAGGTAGAAAAAAGGCAATGATGGATGGACTATCCGGAAAAGAAAATCGCCTCCACGAGGGAGGCGACTTACAAGGAGTTTAGGGGTTTGCTTCAGAATCTGGTGTAAAGAAACACCATTGACAGGTCATAAAAAAGTGCATAAACCCCGCAATTATTTAGTATTAAAATGCCAATTCGATTAGCAAAAAATGTAATTAGCTGTAAATCAGTCATTTATACGAATTTGACAAATGTCAAATTCGTGCTGAAAAGAATATTTTTTTGACATTTGTCAAATACTTTTTTCAGAATTATCCGTAGATGGACGCAAAATGGAGCCTCGCAGTCTGCTGAGGGTCTCTAAAGTCATTCCTAAGTGTGAAGCAATGAACTTGAGCGAAACCCGGTTGACGAGTTCTGGCTGGTGTTCTTGAAAGTAGGTGTAGCGGCTGCTTGCCTTTGCCAGTCGAACTAAATATGCCCGTTCTTCTGCCTGCCGGTACAATTGTTGCAAAACCTTTCTTGCGGCGATGTTCAGTTCAGGGAATTTTTGATAGGCCAATTCTAAATCATCAAAATGTATGCCAATCAGCTCTGAGTCTTCCAAAGCCTGTATATTCTCTACGGAAGGTGATTGGTCGAAGAAGCTACTGATAGATGCTACCAGATCATTTTCTGCTGTAATCCAAGTGGTTGCTTCGTTCTTACCATCTACAATATATCCTCTAAAAAGGCCTTTGCTCACCAAAAATAAATATGGGCAAACCTGACCGCTGCGCAGCAAAAACTTGTTTTTGGGAATGCTGCATTGAAATGCTTTGCTATCGATAAAACGTGCAGCCTTTTCGCTGATAGGATGAAAAAAACGCAAAAAGGCCGATGGAAGGATGACTCCTGCCGGCACAGCAATTCTCGTTTTTTCTACAAAGTATAAGCCTTCAATGGAAGGATTCATAATCCGAATTTTGATGATTCGGGCATAGGGCTATTGCGAATTTAACGTAAAAAAGCCACTACAATTGTAGTGGCTTTTGAATATTACGTTCCTAAGTAATTAATCTTCAACCTTCAACTTGCCCTTTTGCTTGGCTATTACCTCTTCGGCAATGTTGTTTGGCGCAGGAGCATAGTGGCTGAATTCCATGGTACTCGTAGCACGGCCAGAGCTCAGTGAACGCAGTTGGGTTACATAACCAAACATTTCGCTCAATGGTACTTTAGCTTTGATTACCTGAGCATTGTTGCGGCTGTCCATGCCTTCCAGCATGCCACGACGACGGTTCAAGTCACCTGTTACATCACCCATGTACTGGTCAGGAGTGATTACTTCTACCTTCATGATTGGCTCCAGCAATACGGGCTTAGCTTTGCGGCCAGCTTCGCGGAAACCAGAACGGGCACACAATTCGAAGCTCATACCATCAGAGTCAACTGCGTGGAAGCTACCGTCAAATACACGAACTTTCATGTTTACAACAGGGTAAGCAGCAAGAACACCAGTACCCATGCTGTTTTCAAAACCTTTCTGGATAGGTCCTACAAATTCTTTCGGAATGCTACCACCAAACAGGTCGTTTACAAACTGGAAGTGCTTGTCAGGGTTCTCTTTTTGCCATTCTTCGTCCACAGGTCCGATTTCGAACTGAATATCGGCAAACTTACCACGACCACCAGACTGCTTCTTCAAAACCTCACGGTGCTGTACAGTATGTGTGAAGGCTTCTTTATAGGCCACCATTGGCGCACCTTGGTTAACTTCTACCTTGAATTCACGACGCATACGGTCTACGATGATTTCCAGGTGCAGTTCGCCCATACCACGCAGGATGGTTTGGCCTGTTTCTTCGTCGGTATTTACACGCAGTGTAGGATCTTCTTCTACCAGTTTGGCAATGGCCATACCCATTTTGTCAACGTCGGCCTGAGTTTTAGGCTCAACGGCGATGGCGATTACAGGTTCTGGGATGAACATGTTTTCCAATACTACAGGATGCTTTTCATCGCAAAGGGTATCACCGGTTTTGATTTCTTTAAAACCAACAGCAGCACCAATGTCACCAGCTTCGATGAAGTCAATGGGGTTTTGCTTGTTGGCAAACATCTTCATGATACGGCTGATACGTTCGTTTTTTCCGCTGCGCATGTTGCGTACGTAGCTACCGGCATCGAGCTTACCGCTGTAACACCGGAAGAACGCCAAACGACCTACGAAAGGATCAGTCATGATTTTGAAAGCCAAAGCTGCGAAAGGTTCTTTTACATCCGGCTTGCGCAGTACTTCTTCGCCTGTATCGGGGTTGGTACCTACTGTATCAGGAATATCAACAGGAGAAGGCAGGTAGCGGCAAACGGCATCGAGGGCTGTTTGTACACCTTTGTTCTTAAATGAAGACCCACACATCATGGGCACAATGCTTAGATCGATAGTGGCCTTACGGATGGCTTCATGAATTTCAACTTCGCTGATGCTATCTGGGTTATCGAAGAACTTTTCCATCAACTGGTCGTCGTACTCAGCAACAGCTTCCACCAGTTGGGCACGCCAGAGTTGAGCTTCTTCAACCATATCGGCAGGAATGTCGATTTCATCGAAAGTCATACCTTCTGTTTCCGTGTGCCAAATGATGCCCTTCATTTTAATGAGGTCGACTACACCCTGGAAACTGTCTTCGGCACCAATGGGAAGCTGCAAAGGCACAGCCTTTGAACCCAGCATTTCACGTACCTGCTTCACTACATTGAGGAAGTCGGCACCTGAGCGGTCCATTTTATTTACAAAACCAATACGGGGTACACCGTAGCGGTTGGCTTGGCGCCAAACGGTTTCAGACTGAGGTTCAACACCATCTACCGCAGAGAAGAGGGCAATCAAACCATCGAGTACACGCATGGAGCGTTCTACTTCCACTGTAAAATCCACGTGTCCGGGAGTATCAATGATGTTGAAGGAGTACTCCTTGGTGTTGGCATCGGCTTTACCTTTTACAGTAGGAAAGTTCCACTTACAGCTTACAGCTGCAGATGTGATGGTGATACCACGTTCCTTTTCCTGTTCCATCCAGTCTGTGGTGGCAGCACCTTCGTGCACCTCACCAATGCGGTGGATCATACCTGTGTAGCGCAGAATACGCTCAGTAGTGGTGGTTTTGCCGGCGTCGATGTGAGCGGCAATACCAAAGTTGCGTCTGAATTTAAGATCGGCCATTGTGGTCGTTTTATTGAATATGCGGGTTTTGCCCTAAAAAATTTCGAGGCGCAAAAGTACAGGTAATGCATGGAATAATTCAGCTGGGCTGTAAAGAAATTGTAAATGTGGATGCATGGTGGATAGCGGATGGCTCAAAACTTGCACAAAAAAACCACCCGTTGGGGTGGCTTTCAAATGAGTTATAGCTGCCAGGTTAGGCTTTGGCCATCTGTTGCGCAGGTGCTGCCAGTAAGGCTTTGATGCCAAAGAATACACCACTAAACAATATAGTTCCGATGAGGCTGGTACGTAAAAATGGAAGGCCGTCTATGTAGGTTTGCAGCAAACCAGCTGCGGTTTTGCTACGCATAAGGCCGCCTGTTGCAGCCCAAACCTGAAAATTGGAAAGCAGGAAAAATACAACCGGAGCGGCTACGGCACCCGCCAGAATTTGTGCTGGCTTGCGTTCGCTGATGAAAAAACCAATAACGGTAGTAGATAAAATAAGTACGTAGTTAATCAGCTGTCCTTTGTAAAAACCAGCGTAAAAAGCAGGGTCGAAAGAACTCAATATTTGCATAAGCACATCACTCACCAGCATGGAAGCCAGTGGAAGTAAGAAAGCCACTTTGCGGTTTTTGATAACACTGCCAGCAAATACAGCCAGTGCCAACTGAGGAGCACCCAGCCATTCGGGCCGCATTTCGTAAGGTATAATACGGTAGATGGTGCAAATTGCAATCAGTAGGGCAAAAACCAAGGCGACAGATCTGTTCATTTGATTAAATTTCCATTTAGAAGACGACAAAAATAGGCCAATTTGAATGCCAACCCCATCTGTACCTTTAATAGTTTTTGCTGATTGTGGAAAAACATGCCAACCATAGCAACCAATATACAGGCCAAAAGGGCGAAACCTATGCCTGCAATTACCTGACGGAAAAGGGGTATACTGTTTTACACCGAAACTGGCGGTTTAAGAAAACAGAAACGGATATTATAGCCAGTTGCGATAACGTATTGCATTTTATAGAGGTGAAAACCTTGAATACTCCTGTAGATGCCCTGCCCGAACTAAAAGTAAACAAGGCTAAAATTCAACAGATGAAGTTGGGAGCGGCAGGTTTTCTGGCAGAATATCCGCAGTGGAATTTTATCCAGTTTGACATTCTCGCCATCAGGTTTAATGGCGAAAACCTGGCCGACCTTCTTTTTATTGAAGACGTTTTTTAGATGTGGTGATATTTTTCGCCCCGGATAATGGTGCTGGCACGGTACACCTGCTCCGCCAACATAAGCCGCACCAACTGATGCGGAAAAACGAGCTTAGATAATTGCCAAACCAGGTCGGCCCTTTTTCGAACGGCATCATTTACCCCAAAGGCCCCGCCAATGACGAAGTGAATTTTTTTAGCCCCATTGATAGCCCGCTGCTCTATCACCGCAGCCAATTCAGGAGAGCTCAGCATTTTGCCCCGCTCATCCAGCAATACCACATAATCAACCGGGTCTAATGATTTTAAAAGCAGCTCACTTTCGGCATCTTTTTGATCGGCAACTGGCATGCTGGCTGCATTTTTTGGGGGCGAAACCAGCTTCCATTCACAGGCATAATAATGCGATATCCTTTGGGTAAAATCTTCTATTGCCTTTACCAGGCTGGCATCGTGCCGGGCACCTACCGACCAAAAAAGTATTTTCATATTGCAAAGATGCAGGCATAGTTCCCAAGAGCCTTGTTTTGCTTTGCCTGATTTAACAGCATTGTGACTTCCAAACTGCTACATTCGCAGCAAATCAGTTTTGTTTGTTTTCTATGAAAAATGTTTCCACTATTCTAAGTATCCTGTCTCTCGCAGGGGTTGCAGGTCTTTTTGTAATGCAATTTGCAGGCAGCACTTCCAGTAATAAACCAGTCAGTGCCGGAGCCCAAACCGATAGCCATACACATGGCCAAATTGGTTATTTTGAAATGGACTCCATTGAACAGCATTATGCATTTGTGAAAAACGTTCGTGACCAACTGAAAAAAGATGAAGACAACATCACTGCAGAGTTGGGTAGCATGAAAAAGAACTATATGGGGCGCATACAGCAACTGCAATCAAAAGCACCCACTATGAGCCAGCAAGAAGGCGAAGCTGCACAAGCAGAAATAAACCAAATGCAAATGACCCTGCAACAGCGGGAAGCTAAGCTCACTCAAGACCTGCAAGAGAAGCAGTTTAAGATGATGAAAGAAATCAACGATAAAATTGCTGATTTTCTGAAAAGTTTTAATGCCGATAAAAAGTATGCTTACATTATTTCACGTTCGCCCGGCGACTTTGTATATTTTGCTGATAGCACTTACAACATTACAGATGATGTGATAAAAGGATTGAACGCTGCATACAAAAAGTAATAACAGCCTTATTTTCTTTATAAAAAAATGAGTACAGTTTTGTACTCATTTTTTATTGTCCATTACTTATCGTCCGCTGTTTTTTTCAGGAAGATTAACGCCTCTTCTTTATTGGATGAAAAAAGCTTATCGAACTCTTTGCGATAGCTGAGACTCACCCCCGCCCTGTTGCGCCGGCCGGCAAAATCCAGTGCGTCTTTTTTAAATAAAATAGCCCGTAACCTGCGGTTATTGGTGAGTATAAATTCAACACTTACATCAGGCAAAAACTGAAAGCCAGTGGTAGTGGTATTTCGTACGTTCAAATCAAAGTCGCTACCTAAATTAACAACTACCCGGTTGTTGAAATAGCTTTTATTGAGCATAAAGTTGAAGTTCACCCGATCGTAACCTGTAGGCGTATTAACCGAGCCCCCAACCAATGAGTTTGAGTTATATACTTCTGTGCTAAAATCAATATTCAAACTTCTATCGCCCGTTATTTCCTGAATAATGCTGGTGAGAATTTTGCCCATCTGGTTGCTCAATAAATCACTAATGGTATTCACCGCTAAATCTGTACCGGGGTTGCGGGCTCCCACCCCTTCTTTGTAGGGGGCAAAAGATTTAAATACTATCAGGTAGGTTACCTGCCGCAGCATTTCACTTTTATCGCTTTCTATTTGCCGCAGCATTTGCTGGGCACTCAGGTTGTTTTGCATGGCAGACCCCTGCGGAAACTCAATACCGAAAGCAATATCAGGTTTGCTAAGCAACCCTGTTAGCCTTGCTTTTACATACACATCACCTTTATAATTCTGAGCCGATTGGTCCAGCACCGTTTGCCCCTGTTCGCTGGCCATTAAATCTCGCAAGCTCACACCTACGGCACGGTAGCGGGCACCAATATTCAGGTTGGCGTCGTAAGGATTACCATTCCATTCTATATAGCTGTTTTCGCCTCCATCAAGCGTAAATGGTTTTTTAAATAAGGTTTGAAAACTGAAGTTATAACTGCCAGATTCAATCTGATAGCGTCCACGCATTTCAGTTTCTTCAGTAGTGCCGGTTTTTATTTTCAAATTACCTGTTCCATTTGCCTTGATAATGTCACCGGTTGTTTCATCCATAATCACATCAATCTGGCATAGTGGAGTGGCTGTTAAATCAAGCTCGATGTGAATATTGGTTTCTGTGCTGTCGGCTTCGTTTTGCAGCTCCCGGCCGTATTGTTTGAATACTATAAAATCGGCTGTGCCGCTTTCTTTCCCCAGCTTATTGGCAATAATAATGTGTGAAGTATCTGTAGTGGCACCGGTAATGCGCATTCTCAGATTATTGAGTGGCCCGGTCAGGTCGAAACTGGCCTTTCCTACGGCTTGCCCGTAAAACAAATCGTTGTCTTTACTGCCGGTATTCAGTAACTGTAAGCCATTCGACCGCATCCGCATATTAAAAGAAAGACTGTCGAAAAAACGATGGTACATCAATCCTTCCATGGTACCGTTTCTTCCTTTTTCATCTTTCAACTGTACCGTTCCGAAGTCGATATAATTATCGCCAAATCGCAGCCGCGTAGGGGCTAGCCAGTATGTGCATTGTGTATATTCTACTTTTAGCCGGCCATCATTGAGGAGCACATCGCCCAATAATGATGGCGCATTCATTTTCCCTTTCAACGCCAGCTTACCGGTAGCATATCCATCCACATCATCCAATATACCGTCAAGGTATTTACGCAGTACGTTTACACGTTCTCTTCGTAAGTCTACTTCAAGATTAATTTGCTCGTTGGCCGAATCGTTCAGGTTTAAGGCAAGTAAACCGCTAAAGTCGTATCCTTCATTTCGGGAGTCAATCTTGCTTTTCAACATTCTGGTTGCATGGTCATATTGTGCAGTACCTGAAACCACTCCTACAGAATCATTATTGAAATAAAAGTTTTTTGCTGCAAACTCAGTGGTTACGTAGGGTTTACCCATCAAATCCTGAATAACAGTTCGGGCACTCAGCAGGCCTTCCAGTCTTGGCTCTGTTACTACAAAGGGCAAAACATCACCCATTATAAAATCATCAATATCTACATACACATCATTCCAATAGCCATCGTCAGATGGTTTGGTGTACATCTTAATGCGTTGGTTATCGTTTTCTATCTGCAGCCCGTTGGATATGAGATACCCTTTCCGCATTTCAATACTGCCATCGCTTTTTACCGTCCATTTTTTATTGTTCAGGATAAACGACGATTCTTCGAACCTTGCTTCAAAGCCATCGGGTTTGCTAAAGAAAAAACCGTTGATAGATGCATTGCCGAGCGGCCCGTTGGTGCGGGTAGTCAACTGCACCTTGGTGGTATCGTTTACTGTATTAATGAGCATTTGAGCGTTCGGAAAACCAATGCTGTCATTCACCAGTAATTCGTCAATGGTGCCGGTAAGCATCAATGCTTGATTGCTGCCATTTGCCCTGATGGCTGTATTGGTAAGCTTTACCCCGCCGTACTCGAGGTAGGGCATATCCAAATTTACCAACAGCTCATTTTGGCGGGTATCGAGGCTGCCCAGCAATGATGTATAGTTGAGTCCCTTCAGTTTGGGATCTATGAAATCGAGAAAGGGTTCTACGTTTCTTGTTTCTATTGAAAAAGTGAGCAACTGATTGCGGGGCAGCTTTGCCGGTTTGTCTATTACAGAAGGATAATAGTTGTGCAAAAACGCCTGAAAGCCATTGGGCAAATCGCTGATGTCGAAATCACCACTGATGTTGATATCGGCTTCGTTTGTTTGCACTATCAGCGTTTCAATATTATTGGCATCAATGGAAGACTGGATGTACATTGAATCGATGTTCAACAGCTGCCGCTTGTTGTACACTTCTGCGTCATAAATGCGGGCATACCCCCTGAAATCATCAATATTGGTACCTGTAAAATCAACATCAAACAAACCAGAAACCACCACCGAATCTTTGGTAAGTTGTAGTGCATGCAGGTTGGCATACGCTACAGCACCACGGGCATTATAGCTTTGTTTTTTCTTTCTGAAATCTAAGACCGTGGTAAAATTGGCCATCAGGTTTGGATCGGTACTGGAGAGGTTGGCAGACAGCGATTCATTTACGAAAATGGCGTCCGCCAAAATATCGTGATAGGTGTATCCGCCATACTCAATGGCCGATACATCTCCTTTCATTTTAATGGGAGTTGCAGCAGAAAAACCATTGCTGGAAATTTTTCCATTAAACTTCATCATCCCCATAGAAGGTACACCAAGCAACCTGGCACCGTTCAATTGTGCATTGCGGATAGTACCATCAAATCCTTTGGCCGGGCCATTCATATTCACCGCCACGGTTGCATCCATTCCACCGGCTGCTGTTTGTAAATGCCCATCAGTCGTAAAATTGTTGATGGTGCCATCAAAACGCCCTTTGTATTGCAACAATCCCGCGTTGTATAAAGGCGTAGACCGTAAGTCTTTTAATGCCGGTGCCCAAGGCTCAATGTCTTTCAAATCGAATTGGGAGCCGCCCGTTTCGGCTTGTATCACAGTTTTGTCTATATCAATCAGGCCCTTCATTTTGTAGGTACCTGTAAACCGGCTGTTGCCCGTACGTAAGTCGGCATTTTGCACCACAAAATTGCTGATTGTTCCAGTGGCATCGCCGCTAAGTGTGCCTATCTGGCCAATGCCACGAAGCTCGGTGGCAAAAAATCCAAGATCATCCATGTGCACAGTGCTGTTGCGTAGCATGGCCGTTACCTGCACACTGTCTACAAAATCTTCCATGGCATCCAGGCTGGTGTAGCGCATGGCGTAGTATGGACCCAGCCGGCTTTTGTTGAGCTGCAAATCCATGTTGGCAAATTCCATGAGCTGCGGATGCAAACGGAGATTGGTTTCAAACCGTTTTACTTCCAGTCCGCTTCTTTCTTTGGCTGTAAGCTGCACTTTTGCCGTAAGTGTATCTGCGTTGAGCCGTACGTTTTTTAACCGTCCATCTATGGGCGTTACAATAATGTCTCTTTCGTCAAACAGGCCGGCAGTATACACTGGCCCATGCCGGTTAAAAATTTCAACCACCCCCTGCGTCACGTTTACTTCCCCAATAGTTAGCCGCATGCCATCGGGGTTCCACGATTCGGGGTAAGTACGCAAAGCATCCAGCGAATCTATCCGCCGCCAGTATTTGGCAGAGTCGGCCGAAGACCACAGGCCCTGGCGTTTAAATTCGCGGTACTCAGGTTTTACTAAATCGAGTTTGGCTATCTCAAAATCAAGATTGTTTATATCAAACTTGTTGGCTTTTAGGTACAATTTTTCTACCCCGCCAATCAGGGTTTTACCACGCCATTTATCCAGTTGTTCAAACCGCAGGTTGCTGATAGAAACAATATCGAGCTGCAGTACCACAGGCGTAGTGCTGTCTTTTGCCGTGGCTGCAGCGGTGCTGTCAGTACTTCCCTTTCCGCCAAAAGCATTTTTCAAAAAGCTGTGGTTCCAGGTACTGTCTGTTCGTTGCAGCCGGATGAGCACGTCTTCCAATTTCAGGTAGTGAAGGGTGATGCTGTCTTTCCAAATCAGCCAATCGGTGGTATTGACTTGCGCCAAACCAATAGACAGCAATGTGTCCTTTTGCTGGTCGGCTATGTACACGCCTTTCAAACTTACCCTGTTGAGCCAGCCGATGTATGCACTTTCCACTTTTACAGTAGTGCCTAATTGTGCACTCAGGCGTTTGGCGGCCGTATGTGCCAACCAGTTTTGAAAAGCAGGCGTTTGCAACAATAGCCACAGCAATGCAATAATTGCAAGAATGGTAAGGACAATGTTTTTGAATATGCGAAGTGCTTTTGCCAAAAGGGTTCTGCTGTTTTTCAAATATTTGTTTGCGACTGTAAAAATAGTGTCCCTGCCACTGCCGACCATGTTCTGGTGCAGTAAATCAATAAATTAGCGCATGAATCAGCCAGATTACAACCGCTATTGATACAACAGGATTCATTTCATCATCACCCTTTTGCTATTGAGTTTGCTGCTCTTGCATTTAGCCTAATGCAAAAATGGCTACACCGCTGTTGTTTTTCGACCATGGCCAAGCAGGCTACAAAGACGCTACGGGTAAAACAATTATTGCACCGCAATTTGGCCTTGCCGGAAGGTTTAGCGTAGGATTGGCAAATGGGAAAACATCAAACCAGGGGAGCCAATGGCTGTTTCGCATACAATGCTGATAATACAGGGGCACAAAAAACCCCGGTTGGTGAAACCGGGGTTGAAATGCGTTTTCATTTACGGGGAGCCAAATAACGGGACCGATATATGGAGAACCTAAATGATGCAAAGCTTAGTACCTGCCACGACCGCCGCCATAGCCGCCACCGCCGCCGTAGTTACCACCACCGCCACGGTTGCCGCCACGGAAACCACCGCCGCCGCCAGAAGGACGCTCTTCACGAGGACGTGCCTCGTTTACGCTGATGTTACGACCACCAACATCTTTGCCGTTGAGGGCATTGATAGCAGCGTTCGCTTCATCATTGTTCGGCATTTCTACAAAGCCGAAGCCTTTGCTACGGTTCGTCATCTTGTCGGTTACAATCTTGCAAGAAGATACTTCGCCGTACGCTTCAAAGAGCTGCTGGAGGTCTGCTTCCGATGTACCCCAGCTGAGGTTACCAATGTACAAATTCATAAAAAAAATTTCAAAAATCACCCGTGCTCCAAATTACTTACCGGACACAGGTAGGTGAAAAATACCAACAAAGGTTGCAGGAATATTTGCAGGAATCCAAATATTACCCAAAAAAACAAGGCCAGATTTTCCAAAATAATCCTTGGCCCTCTTTCTGCTGCGCTTATTAACCTCGCCGCCATGATTATTTGGTTTTTTTGTGGCCCCGCATCACTATAATACAATTGCCTCCCTTACTTTTGCAGCCAATTTGAAAACAGGTATACTAGTTTTCCAACCCTACCGGTATTGCCTGCGCCTTTTCAATTTGACCATTATTTCGACAAACAATAAATACTATGGCCAACGTTGGTAAGATCAAACAGATCATTGGTGCCGTAATTGACGTTCAATTCGACGGCAAGTCAAAGCTTCCTGAAATTTACAACGCCCTGGAAGTAAAGCGTGAAAATGGCGATACCCTGGTACTCGAAGCCCAGCAACACCTGGGTGAAGACAGCGTTCGCTGCATTGCCATGGACGGAACCGAAGGTCTGGTTCGCGGTATGGCCGTGGTAGACACCGGCAAAGCCATTGCCATGCCTACCGGCGAAGCCATCAATGGTCGCTTGTTCAACGTAACCGGTGATCCTATCGATGGATTGCCTGCAGTGGACAAAACCAACGGTCGCCCCATCCACGCCAAGCCACCAGCATTCGAAAACCTGAGCACAGCTACTGAAGTACTGTACACAGGTATCAAAGTAATCGACCTGATTGAACCTTACGCAAAAGGTGGTAAAATCGGTTTGTTCGGTGGTGCCGGTGTAGGCAAAACCGTATTGATTCAGGAACTGATCAACAACATCGCCAAAGGTTATGGTGGTCTGTCTGTGTTTGCCGGTGTAGGCGAACGTACCCGTGAGGGTAATGACCTGCTGCGTGAAATGATCGAAGCCGGCATTATGAAATATGGCGACAACTTCAAGCACAGCATGGAAGAAGGTGGCTGGGATCTGGAAAAAGTAGACATGGAAGGCCTGAAAGAATCTAAGGCAACCTTCGTGTTTGGCCAGATGAACGAACCTCCTGGTGCCCGTGCCCGTGTAGCCCTCTCTGGTTTGACTATCGCAGAATACTTCCGCGATGGCGACGGTCAGGGTAAAGGAAAAGACATCCTCTTCTTCGTAGATAATATCTTCCGTTTCACTCAGGCCGGTTCTGAAGTATCTGCCCTCTTGGGTCGTATGCCTTCAGCGGTAGGTTACCAGCCTACACTGGCTACCGAAATGGGTCTGATGCAAGAGCGTATCACTTCAACTAAAAACGGTTCAATCACTTCTGTACAGGCCGTATACGTACCTGCGGATGACTTGACCGACCCAGCTCCTGCTACCACCTTCGCCCACCTGGATGCTACTACTGTATTGAGCCGTAAGATTGCCGACTTGGGTATTTACCCTGCGGTGGATCCACTGGATTCTACCAGCCGTATCCTTACACCAGCTATCGTGGGTGATGCTCACTACAACACTGCCAACCGGGTGAAGCTGATTCTCCAGCGCTACAAGGAACTGCAGGATATCATCGCCATCCTCGGTATCGACGAACTGAGCGACGAAGACAAAATGACCGTAGCCCGTGCCCGTAAGGTGCAGCGTTTCCTCAGCCAGCCTTTCCACGTGGCCGAGCAATTCACCGGTCTCAAAGGTGTATTCGTAAGCATCGACGATACCATTCGTGCCTTCAACGCCATTATGGACGGTGAAGTGGATGAGTATCCTGAAGCTGCCTTCAACCTAGTAGGTACTCTGGAAGACGCTATTGAAAAAGGTAAGAAAATGCTGGCTCAGGCTCAGGGTTAATTCCCACTTGCTTTTGTGCCCATTTTTCAACGCCAAATCTGTAACACATGAACTTAGAAATACTGACTCCCGAAAAAAAGCTTTTTAGCGACGACGTGTACGGCGTACAGCTTCCCGGTGTAAGCGGCTTGTTCGAAATACTGGAAAAACACGCCCCCATGGTAAGTGCTTTGGGCAAGGGAAAAGTAAAAGTGCTGAAAGACAAAAACAGTACCGTAAGCTTCGACATCACCGGTGGTTTTATTGAGGTCATCAATAACAAGGCCACTGTACTGGTAGAAGGCGCTACTGAACTGTAAGCACTCATTCAGCAATAGAAAAACGCTTCGATACATCATCGAAGCGTTTTTTATTTTAATTCAATTGAGGATCGATTGGATAATGAATAATGGGGTGAAACGATTTGTCTAACTGCTGCACCGCCATTTTCCAAATGTCTTCGGGCTCCGGATGAAATACCAGAGATGGGCCACCCGCTACCGTGAGCCAGCTTTTTTCAGCTATCTCACCTTCCAGCTGCCCTGTACCCCATCCGCTGTACCCAAGGTAAAACCGGATACGGTCCAGATCGAGTTGCTGCGCCACAATCAAATCGATAATACTGGGAAAATCGCCGCCCCAGTACACGCCGTTGGATACCTGTGTGGCATTGGGAATGGCATCGGGCAGGGTATGCAAAATGTGTAAAGTATCTGTTTGCACCGGCCCGCCATAAAACAGCGGAATGGCCATGCCATCGAGTGCCGGTATAAAATCGTCGAGCTGCTGTTCAAAAGGACGGTTCATCACCAGGCCAAAGCTGCTGTCCTCACTGTGTTCGCACAGGTACACAGCCGTTCGCATGAAATTGGGATCCTTCAAAAAAGGCTCCGAAATCAATATCACTCCAGGTGCAGGTTCAATCATACTTCAAAGTATTGTGTAATGATTGAATTCTCATTCAGCTGTTGAAAGTTTTTTTACCCCATTGGTAGTGGCAGGTGTTTCAACGGACGTTAAAAAAAATCAGGATTTTCCGGAGCAGTGATTTGTACCGTTACATTTGTCCGCTATTCTACTTCTTCTATGTCGCTAAAAAAGCTGCTCCCCGTAATCATTTTGCTCATCACCGTTTCGTTGATTGGCATCATCTACTTGCAGTACAACCGTATTCAAAACCTGTTGCTGGTAAAGCAGGAGCAACTCTACGAAAAGGTAGTAAAGTCGATTGTAACAGTAGGCAAAGACCTTAGCGAAACCAATACCCGTACGCCTTCGCTACGGCAGCGCCGCAAAAGTTCGCTCAGCCTCAGCAACGAGCTGGTGCCTGTAGAACTGATGCAACCGGCGCTTATATCCGAACGTTTTACCCAATTTGAAGTACGGGAAAAACTGGATGCAGCCTTCAAAGCCAATCAAATTCCGGCTAATCATTTCGAGTTTGCCATCATCAACAATATCAACCTGATGAACTACGAAATGAAGTCGCCGGGCTTCAACCACGTAGTAGAAGATACCATCAACAATTACATCTGGAACCTACCCATAGAACCGCCCGTAGGCACATGGGCCGAGGGCCTGGCCCCTTATGAAAACATCGTCGTCGTTATTCCTGATTACAAAAAGCTGGCGGTAAAAGAATCGTACTTCGATTTCATCGGCGCCATCATTTTTACCCTCTTTATCATGTTTGCTTTTTACCTCACCCTGAGCACCATGCTCAACCAGAAAAAGCTGAGCGAAATCAAAAGTGATTTCATCAACAACATGACGCATGAATTTAAAACCCCACTGGCCACCATCTCACTGGCGGTAGATGCGCTGAGCAACGAAAAAGTGCTGAAAGACGAAAGCAAACTGCAATATTTCCGTGGCATTATCAAAGATGAAAACAAGCGGATGAACAAACACGTGGAAACCATTTTGCAGGCTGCAACCCTTGAACGGCAAGAGCTGACACTGAACAAACAAAAATGCAGCGGCCACCATATTATTGAGCATGTGCTCGACAACTACAAACTGGTACTGGCCGAAAAACAAGGCAGTGCCACCCTGCAACTCAATGCCCGCAACGATCAGATTTTTGTGGATGAACAACACTTTACCAACCTGGTAAACAACCTGATGGACAACGCCATCAAATACTCAAAAGATGCGCCGGAAATAATGATTACCACCCACAGTACCGGCAAATACTTTTGTATGAAGATTGATGACAAAGGCATTGGTATGACCAAAGAATCCGTCAAACGCATTTTCGAAAAATTTTACCGGGCACATACCGGCAACATTCACAACGTGAAGGGTTTCGGGTTGGGCATGAGCTATGTAAAATCGATTGTGGATGCCCACAAAGGCCGCATCAAAGTAGAAAGCACCCTTGGTAAAGGCAGTTCATTTTTAGTAGAAATTCCGCTGGCAAAAGCCTGATAATCCGGCATACCAACTTGACTTATATCAAAAAATGTAGCTATTCAGCATAATATTAATGTACACACATTGATTTGCGGAAATGGATGTCTATATTCATCCTACTTACTTACTAACCCACATTTATATCCCGCTCCTTTCGCACACCAGCCAACCATCAGCATTGGCCCAAAGCCTTAGACAACATTGATCGCAATCACCGATTGATTTAATCAAGTGCGTATATGAACACAGGCTACATGCATCCGGTACTGGCTGAAAGCAGCTTGCCCATCAGCATACCATCTTGCCACTGCAACGAAATGCTGCAGTACCAAATACTCTCTCAATTGGGGCAGGTACTCCGCCAAGGCTGGTTTAAAGGCAGCAACATTTACATTTCAACAAGATTACTGCCCAAAGGCCAGCGTTTTTTGCTGCGCATTGTGTGCAACGATGCCGTACTGCACGAAGGCCGCTTCGAAACCATGGTAGACTAAGGCAGCAGCAAACTGCTATCGCCATAGCTCAAAAAACGCCCCTCATGGCCGAGGGCAAATTCATACAGCCGCTTCCAGTCTTCGCCTATCAATGCCGCCACCAGCAACAGCAACGTACTGTTGGGCTGATGAAAATTGGTGACCAATCCTCTACACAACTGAAACGCATAGCCCGGCGCAATAATGATTTGCGTCCGCAAAATCAGCCGCTGCAAGCCCTGCCGCCGCATCCACGCCAGCAAACTGTTCAGTGCCGCTTCCTTGCCCGGATTTTGCTGCAGCCACGTATCGTACACTTCCCATTGTTGCATTTCCAGTGCCTGCAAACTAATCTCGGGTTGATGATAGGTTTTCACCCCCATCCAGTACACACTTTCCAGCGTACGCATGCTGGTGGTACCTACAGGAATGATGCTGTCTTGTTGGAGCAATGCCTCAATGGTATCCGTATCTACATCTATAAACTCGGCATGCATTTCATGGTCTTGCATGCTGTCGGCTTTTACCGGTTTAAACGTACCCGCCCCCACATGCAGCGTTACATACTGCAACGGATGACCGGCTTTTACCAGGGCCTCCTGAATGGCAGGTGTAAAATGCAGGCCGGCTGTAGGTGCCGCTACACTGCCATCCTGCGATGCATACACGGTTTGATAGCGTTCCAGATCGGAAGCTTCCGCCTTGCGTTGTAAATACGGCGGAATGGGCATTTCACCCATCAGGTGCAGTATTTGCGCAAAAGCCAGCGAAGCCGGCGTCCAAGAAAAATGAATGATGAAACAATCGCTGCGCCGCTCCTGCATGGCGGCAGTAATGAGCACCGTTTCGCCTTCGTGCTGCACTTCTTTTTGTAGCAGCATACCGGCCTTCCACTTGCTGGCACCACCCACCAAACATTTGTACTCGATGTTACCCGTGCAGTTCATGGCCGTGGTAATATCGGCGTATTGCTCATGCGGCTCCAGTGCAAACAACTCGATGATACCGCCCGAGGCTTTCTGAAACAACAACCTTGCTTCTACCACCCGGCTGTTGTTGAACACCAGCATGGCATGCGCAGGCAAATGCTGCACAATGGCCGGAAATTTTTCCCGGATTAGCAGGCCCTGTTGGTACACAAACAGCTGGCTATCGTCGCGGTTGGGCAACGGGTAGCGGGCTATGCGGTCTTCCGGTAAATGGTAGGTATAATCGGCGATGGAAATGTGCTTGGGATGCATGCCGCAAAGATGTTGCTAGAAACGGATGTGGCGCAAAAAAAGTGGAAACCGGGGGCTTGTGAGTTTGAAATGACACGACTTAAATCATCACCAACAGCTATTGCTCCCAAAATAAAAGTTGTGTTTGATCATTTCCATATTGGCGTGAAACCACTGATAACAGCATAGTTAAAAATCAAAAAATCTCTTGTTCGCATTCACAATAGAATCATACCAATAAAGTGAGTCGGGGCATGGAAGTCCGTACTCCTCAAAAGCTGCTGAACCCAATAAAAGCAGGGAGTTTGACGGATCAGTACTATCTAAAATAACAGGCACCTTTTTCCCAATAAAATAAGTTGCAGCCAGATCCTCATCGGGAACTAAGGTTAAGTACATCTTTTCAGTATATGCCTTACCCCTAAACTGATAATCATACTGAACATTGTAAATACGATATCTATTTCCATATCTATGGATTGACATAATGGTAGCTCCATTTACAACATCACCCTTTTCAATTAACCGTACCTGCTTTCTCTCATTTCTTTGCCATAACAGCATGATACAAATAGTAAATACAATGCCTGATAGCCAATAAATCCTTTTTGTAGTCTTTGATAATTGGTTATTCTTCATGTTTCATCTTTTACATCACTGTTGCTGCCATCACCTACATCAATTTGTGCACTCTCGTATTTGCGGGCAATTCCGATAGCAATCGGGACCCTGCAACGGCGGCTCCGATTAGACACTCGCAAAGGCGAAAATATTTTATTCTCTCGTTCTAATTCTGCCTGCCAAATATTGCAGCAATACTATAAAGACAATCAAGAACAATGCGAAAGTTGCAGCCTGTATGTAGGTTAAGGAGGGTACTTTATGCCCACCTGCAAAGGCCATTAGCGAAAAAAATATCAAAAAAACAATAGCAATCGAACAGCCTATTTGAGCTAATCTAATTATGATTATCCAACTTTTTTTACTCATTTTTAATTGTTCCTTTAAAGCTGCTCTTGCGTAAATGTTCCGCTTTGCGGGCCACTTGTGACGATTCCACTTACCGTATTAATACAACAGTTCCTTTCTCGGACTTTGGGCTTTTGCCAACTTCTGTGTATTGGCAAATCCAGACATAGGTGCCGGTACTCAGTGCTTGTCCTGCAAATCTTCCATCCCATGCGCCTCCTGGGTCATTTGTTTCAAAAACGGTTTGTCCAAATCTGTTGAATACCGATAGCTTAAATGAGGAAAGACGAGCATATACACTGGCTCTGAATTTGTCATTTTTCCCGTCGGCATTGGGTGTAAATGCTGTAGGGATATAAACACCCTCGATGCAGCTTTTTGCTATCACGTCCATTGAATCCTTACCTGTGCAACCATTGCCGTCAGTTACTGTCAGTTGGTATCTGCCTGCACGTTCAACAGATATTTGGGCTGTTGATTCGCCAGTGCTCCATCGATACTGTTGAAACGTACCAGATGCTGACAATGTAATTTTATCATAGCTGCAAAGACTGTCAGTTGGCTTCAAAAAATTGGAAGGCAGAGCATGCACTTTCAGTAGCCGCATGCTGTCGGCAGCAGTGCAATTGTAAGTATTGACTACCCTTACCCAATAGAGCCCTGGAGCATCAGCAGATATAGCTGCGGCTGTACTTCCATCTTGCCAATGGTATTGTTCAAACTGTCCGGGTGAAAGTAGGATGCTGCTACCGCTACATATACTTGTATCGGCACTCAGCATGGGTTGAGGCAAGGGATTCATCACCAGTTGGGTTACAACAATGGAATCACAGCCAAATACTGTTTTGAGAGAATCTATATACACACCAGCCTTCGATACAAACTGACCTTGTAACAGTATGGAATCGCCCTGACAAATAGTTTTTGTTTGCGAGTTTCTGGTTTTACTAATGGTGAGGTTTAATGTGATGATAGAATCGCAACCTGCTGAATTTGGTATGGTGATTTTATAAATGCCAGAAGAATCGAATTGGTATTGTTCAATTGTATATCTGTCGCATGTATTGGCTATAATGTTGGCGCTGGTGGGGTTTTGGCATCTGCCCAATTTGAAAACAAATGGAGCAGAGTCGTTGAAACCACTAATTTGATACATCCCCGGGCCGTGGTCTACATCTATAGAGCCTGCCACTGTACCTACTGCATAAATTTGGTACGCTTCATCTACAACCAATCTTCGTATACTGAGTGTTGCATCTCTTTCATTGTAAGGAATGGCGTAGGTGAAATTCCCCTGCTCTGTGAGTTTGATGAGTAGAGAAGAGCCATAACTAAGTGCATTCACAATGAAAGTGCCTGGGCCTGGATCTGCGTCACCCGATTTACCGAAGGAACCACTGAGGTAAATCTGATTATCGGGATCAACCGCAACATCACTGCAACCATCCAAATCCGATCCACCCAATTGCTTGGCCCAAAGAAAATCTCCTTTATCATCTAGTTTTAAAACAAACCAATCTTCGCCTTTACTTACAAATGAAAAGTTTTCGGTTCCGGGATTGAAATCAAAATTGCCATTGAAAAAACCGCCTGCTATCACATGATTGTTTGCATCAATGGCAATTCCCATTGGCGTCAGGTATTGATTGTAACCTCCGCTTTGTGAAAATGCCTTCGCCCACAGCAGCCCGGTCAAGTCGTTACTGAATTTACATATAAACCCATCCCGAAAACTTCCAGTCGAACTTTGCAAAGTATAGGTGCTGCGTCCGGGGTCGAAGTCACATGTGCCAAAAAAACCGCCAGTCAAAACAAGATTATTCTGCTTGTCAAATTCTGCATCTGTAACGGAAATACCATGATAAATTTCTGTTGCATTGCCAAATTCCACAGCCAACAAAAAATCTCCCTGCTCATCAAGCTTTACAACAAAACTTTTGCTATGTCCGGATGAAGTAATATTGTAAACGCCTTGCCCAGGATTAAAATCAACAGTATTATTGAAATTGCCGCAAACTACTATTTCGTTTTGTTGATTAATGGCTATACAGGTTGCTTCTGCCCCAGTATCACCCGGCCCACCAAAATCTTTGGCCCAAACCAGGTTTCCATCTGTATCAAATTTTACAACTAACGCATTCATATAACCGGTTGGCTTCAACGTTACCACTCCCGGCCCTGGATCAATATCGAGCTCATTACGAATTTGGGAGGCAACAACCACATTGCCCTTTCGATCTACTTTAAGTTCAATTTGCCCCCATTCTACATAAGTGGCAATCTGCTTTGCCCATACCAGTTCACCATTCTTATTTTGCTTGGTGATATAGATACCATATTGTGAAGGACTACCCCCTGTCATCAAAAAGACTCCGGGCCCAGGATCAAAGTCTATAGTTCCTTCAAAATATCCTGCACTGAATACATTGCCGTAGAAGTCGGTGCCAATAGAGCGTCCGTTACTGTATGCTCTTCTGTTATAGGTATTTTTTTCTACAAATGATCCAGCCCATTGCAGTAATGGCAATTGAGCTTGGGCCGAAATAAATTCAACACTAATCAGGAATAGAAAAAAGAACCTTAGCATTCAATTAGGTTAGGTAATAAAAAAAGGGCGTGATGAGAAAAGGCAACTTTGAAAATAGAAATTACAGAACACGGTGAGAAAGTGCTGCTTTTGAAATAGTCAGCTAAATGCCAGGTACTTGCACATTTTCCAAACCTCAGTTTGCCGCCACTGTTCATATTATCACCACCATATATTGGTGCTAATCTACAACTGTTGCCGTTACCCCTGAAAAATTTCCTACCCTCCGGCTACCACAGTAGGGCAACATGAAAAAACCGGAAACCGGCAGATGCCAGATTTCCGGTCGTTGGTAAATGTGTGTACGCTTGGGTGTGGTGTGGACGTGCGGTAAAACGAATTTGCCAGCAAGATTATTGAACGCAGACAAATAAATAACCGGATTCACTTTTAAATAACACTTACCCCACCCCCCTGAACGCTCTTGGAAAGCCATTACCGCCACAAATAACCCCACCAGCACCTGCCAACTACCATCCAATCCTGCCACTTCGGCCACTTCCGGCCAGCACCTTTGCAAATAATTTTTCCCTGCACTAACCTTGTGTTGTTAACAGCAATACACCAGCTGCTGACAACACAACACCGGATGATCATCAGCTCCATAGGAGTCACACTCCACACACACTTTTTATCACCCGTTGCAGCACATACACTGCAACACAAACACACACTACCATGGCCAAACAAAAAGGCATCATCCCCATCGAAGGTACCCTCGGCAACATTACCTTCTACCGTAGCAAAGAAGGCTACCTCATCCGCGAAAAAGGCGGCGTTTCCAAATCCCGCATCAGCACCGACCCCGCCTTTCAGCGCACCCGTGAAAACGGCGCCGAATTCGGCCGGGCCGGCACCAGCGGCAAACTCATCCGCACCGCCTTCCGCGAAATGCTCCTCAACGTGTCCGACAGCAAAATGGTCAGCCGCCTCACACAGGTGCTCATGCAGGTCATTAAAGCCGACACCGTCAGCGAACGAGGGCTACGCAAAGTCAACGGCCCCAATCTCATCTTTCTCAAAGGCTTCGACTTCAACGTAAACGGCAAACTCGCCACCACCCTCTTCGCTCCCTACTCAGCCGAAATCAACCGCAGCAGTGGCCAACTCGAAATCACCATTCCGCCATTCTCCGCAGCCAACATGATTGCAGCCCCGGCGGGTGCCACCCACTTCCGGCTCATCGCCGGTGGCGCCGCCATCGATTTCGAAGGCAACACCTACGACGCCGCCAACACAGGTACCACCCACCTGCCCCTGAGCGGCGCCGATACCGCCGAAATCACCCTCAACTGTACCATCACCGCAGCCAGCACCAAACCACTGCTGCTGCTCTTCGGACTGGAGTTCTACCAAATGGTCAACGACGCTCAGTACAGCCTCAAAAACGGGGCCTTCAACTGCCTCAGCGTTATTGACATCAGCGGCGAATAAACCGCCGTCAACCACACTTGTTTTTATCTCACTCCTTCTCACACACACCAAAAACCACACACCATGAAACAAGTCATGCGCAGAATGCGCAAACCCACCCCGCCTTTCTTCAAAAAGCTCCGCAACATCGGGCTCGTAGTAGCAGGCATCGCCGGTGCCATCGCCACCGCTCCCATTGCCCTGCCCGCTGCAGTCACCAGCATCGCCGGTTACCTCACTGTCGCCGGCAGCATTGCCTCAGCCGTCAGCCAGCTCACTACCCGCGAAGAAAGCCAGCCACAACCTTCAAACACCATTGAAGATGTGGAATGATGCCAAACCGCATGTGCACGATGCACAAAACCTGTCGGGCACCATCGTAGGTACCCTCGTCGCCATCCTCATCAACATCCCCGCCAAAGACCTTGCCTATACTGCCGCCATGGCCGCAGTAGGCGCCTGCACCAGCTTCCTGGCCTCCTGTTTGTTGAAATGGCTCACCCGGCGCATCGAACAATGGATCCGGCAAAACAAAACACCCCCTGCATAAACCACATGCCCGCATCAACCCCCAAACCCGGCTCCGGCCGGGTTTTTTCTTTGCCCTACCTTGTTTCTTGTCCCACAAAACAACTACCACCTAACCACCTACCAACCATAAACTATCAACCACCAACCACCTCCCCCCCCCCAACCCCAAACCAAAAACTAAAAACTAAAAACATTCCAACCCAAAACCAAAAACCCAAAACAACAAACCTTCCAACCATCAACCACAACCCACCAACCACCTCCCCTCCAACCCCAATCTAAAAACCAAAAACTAAAAACCTGCCAACCTCCCAACAACAACACTTTACCCCACCAACACGTCCCTCACCTCCTCCTCCGCCAATCCCGTATACATACAAAACTCCCGCACCGTCACCAACGCATTTCGCCGCTTCCCATAATGCCGCCGCACCGCCTCCAGCAGCCGCCGGGCACTCCGCTCCTTCTTCCCCGTTATCAACTGAATGTCCTTGGCATAAATCACCACCCGTAAGGGCATACGATGTCCTTGCTTTTGCATAGCATTTGTTTTGGTGAAACAATACAGCACACACCACCACAACCACTGTACACACCGGCATACACCAGCAGCAGCAGCCCCGGCAGCAGCACCAACCAGCCATAAAAGGGTAAAGGGATTTGTTCAATCGCCAACAGCTACCCAGCCAGATCGCTTTGGCATAAATGTGCAGCATCAACGATGCCGCCAGTATCGAAACAATCGCCGACCGCAACCACAGTCAGCCAGTAGAACACTACAAACCCAGCCGCATCCTTACCCAGGAAGTGCTGGAACGCGACACCGGAATCCGGATGCCGTCCACTAAAATCAGATACGTACGCCCTTCTTCCCGCTTGATACTGCGTACCCGTCGCTCATTCACCAGATACGATTGATGGCAACGGATAAAACCGGATGGCTCCAGCAGCATTTCCAACTCCCGGAGCTCCTTGGCCACCACCAGCTTTTCCTGCTGCACAAAATGTACCTGTACACAGCCATTCGAAGAAAAACAATACTCAATCTCAGACACCGACACCCGTACATACTCCTGCCGGTCAGCAAGCGTAATCATCCGCTGCTGTTGCTGCAGCTCCCGCACAATGGCCGACAACTCCTGCAGCATGGGTTTACCCAACGCTCCTTCATACCGTTCCTTTGCACGGTATAGGGCTTCCGTCAGCTCGGCTGTCTGCAAGGGCTTCAGCAAATAATCCACCGCCGCTATCCGGAATGCCCGGATGGCATATTCATTATAGGCGGTAATAAAAATAACCTGACAAGAAAACTGACCCAATGCATCCAGCAAATCAAAAGCCGTCGCATTGCCCAAACGGATATCCAGCAACAACAATGCTGGCTGATGCTGCACAATCAATGCCTTTGCATCTGTCACATTGCCAGCAGCACCACACAACTCCAGCCATGGAAAATGATGCCGCAACAACTGGCAGAGATGCTCACGGGCATGCTGCTCATCTTCAACAACAATCGTCTTCATGGTTCAATGGGTTATACATACAACATCAATAGGATGTCGTTATAGCTCAATCCAATCGGTAAACCGAATCTTCGCTACGGTCTCACTGCCCAGCCGTTCAAGCGTAAACACGATGGGTGGCCCGCCTGTCAAATCCTGTAAATACTGAATCCGCAACCGGGTCAACGCCAGCCCCGTGCCCGTGCCTCCTTCCGTGGCCTTGTACGCCAAGCCCGGTCCGTTATCCGATACAGAAAGCACCAAATCCTGCCCCTCCCGGGCATACACAATCCTGATAAACCCTGCTTCCCTCAACCCCTGTACACCATGCCGGATGGCATTCTCCACTAAGGGCTGTATCAGCATGGCAGGCAACTGCAATGACTCGCTGTCCAAACAATCATCTACCTCAATCGAATACCGGAAACCAAACCGCAACTGCTCCAGCCGGCAATACTTCTCCATCATTCCCAACTCCTGCGCCAGCGTAAACGGCCGGTCTCCCTTACTGCTTTCAATGGTTTGCCGCAGCAATTCCCCAAACTGAGAGAGATAGGTGTTCGCAGCACTGTATTGCTGGCTCCCCACCAGCCCGGCTATCGAACTAAGGGCATTGTATAAAAAATGCGGATTGAGCTGCAATTGCAACCGACGCAACTGTTCCTGCATCGCTGCCTTGTGCTCTTCTACCTGTCGCAGCCGCTTTCGGTACCGCACATTCATCCCGTACACCACCAATGCACAAAGCACCAGTACCACCATCCCCACCCAAAGGGGTTGCTGATACCAGTACCTCGACACTGTTATCTGTAAACTGCTCATTGCTTGCATACTTTTATAGCGTACCTGCAGCACATACTCCTTGCCCGCTGGCAATGCTGGCAACCGTAGTAAATGCCCTGTTGCCTGCCAGTCCTGTACAATATGTCCGCTGGTACCAATATCATCAGTGTTATCCAGCAACCTGTATACCAAACTGCTGTCCTCAATACCTTTCGCTGGCAGCACATACAACTCCGCCACCTGACCATCCATCAGCATGGGTTTTCCCTCCCGCCACGCCAGCCGGTGCCCGTTGCCCTGCATCACCTGCATGGCCCGCATCGCCAACCCTAGCGTATCTGCTTCCAGCTTCACCTGATATCCGCCCACCCGGGGTGCAATATCCGGCCGCATCACCCTCAGCAGCGGCCAGGCCCTGCCATCCGCTGGCAATCGGATCCAAATGGATAGAGAAGCCCCCAATGGCAACAATGTATCCAATGCCAATTGCCCTACAGGCACCCTCCGCCATTGCTGTGGCGCCTGCAGGCTGTCTCCAATCCCCAACTCCACTGGCCGCAGCCAGTAGCCTTTCCTGACATCCCCCCACAGTTGCACACTGCCAAACACCTGTAGCGGACTCCCACTCACCAATACCTGCAATAGACCCTCATATAGCTGCAACCGCCGCTCCTGTGGTACCAACTGCGCCTCCCGTATGCCCGGCATCACCAGCATCACCCTATCCACCAGCACAGTCGTATCCGCCGACCGTACTTCTGAACAGCCCAATAATGGAAGCAACAACAACAGTACAATACGCATAGAGCAGTGCTTTCTCTGGTGAACAATACGATGTCACTAAAGTAGAAAGCCCCTATCAGCTATGCAATACCGAATTCCGGCTCATATATACCAAATACCGGCTCAAATCAACAGGCACCATCAACTACCCCCTTCAACCCACTCCCAATCACTAACTACTAACACCTAATTACCATTCCCTAATTACCAATCCCCCTCTCCTCCCTAATCCCTAACTACTAAAACCTAATTCCTCATAACCAACCCCAAACCCCAAACCAAAAACAACAAACCCAAAACAAACCAAATCCCGGTTCATATAGACCAAATACAGGTTCATATGTACCATCTGCCGGCAATTCCTGCAAATCGGCCGACAGCCGGTTGCACAACCCATCCAACAGGCAAAACTTTGTACGCTTATTCCTTCACTAAAAACACAAATCCTTATGCACAAGTATCTACTACCCCTGTTGCTATTCGTTATCTGTAGTGTGGCCTGTTCCAAAATGCCTTTACACCCCACAGCAGCGCCAATCATCACCCAAGAAGAAGTCATCCACATCCTCGCGGCAAAAGCACCACAGCAAAAACTCCTGCCACAAAACATTCAACAACTGCAGTCCTACCAGTACAACAACCACACCTACACGCACATCACCTATACCAATGAGCAGCAAGCCACAGCTACCCTGGTCATCGAAAGCTATTACAACACGGAAGGCCAACTCGTCTATACCAGCTATCGCTGCGACAGCAACTTCTGCGCCTGCCAAATCATCATCGAATTATCCGAACTCGGCGAACCTTCCATCCGCTGCTCCTGCACCCCCTGCACCATGACCATTCAATAAGTATGCGCATACCAGGCTCCGCCGAACACCTGTAGAAAAAAGTAGGCCCATCTCCGCACACCCGGTCACATAAAGCCCCGTGGGTGACCGAACCCAGGCATAGCCGAACACCTGTAGAAAACAGTAGGCAATGTTCAAAAAATGGGGTGGACCATTCTTAAGCCCTACCAGCAAAAGCATAGCCACCCCCAAACCAACACATCATGAAAAACAAATCCCTTTTCTTGGCCATCCCGGCATTGCTCCTCATGGCCATCGCCATTTTCGCTTTCAGCAAACCAACCATTGATCAGAAAGCATCGCTTACGCCTGTTCTCGTTTGGTTTCAGGTAGATGAAGATGGTAACCCAATCGATGAATCCAATGGTCAGGCGGGCTCAAACCCCTTTGGCTGCCCCAACACAGGCTCAAACCTCTGCTCAAGAGCCCTCACTTTTGATGCCGCCAATCCCTCTGCCAGTGAAGTCATCGATAACAATGATGGAACCTACACCATCAAAGCTGGCGTAGACATCAGTAGTCCTGCATACTACGATGCAACGCTGCAAAAACCCTGATTTCCTACAGGCAACCCCAACAGGGTTGCCTGTTATCTTTTGTCGACTGCAATTGTTTGCAACAACCGCCATTCCTGTCGCATACTATAACCTTGTGCTTCCAAATGCCGGGCAGCCTCTTCCAAATCTGTATAGTGCAAGGGTAAAGTCAATCGATGTACATCTCCGGCAGCCCCATCGTACAAAACAGGAGTCTTTTTGTCACTACTCATATAAACTGCATTGGCAACCGCTTTCCCCGACTGATTGTTAAGTTGCTTCTCAGCAAGCCCATACACAATGCCCTTCATTTCCTTCGTTGGCTCCAATCTTGCATGAACTGGCCGGATGACCCAACACAGTACTGAGTCTACTTTCACCCATGTGCGTATACCCAAATACTTGTCCAAATCTCCTTGCAACAATTGAAGTAACTCCGCCCTGTCTGAAAGCTCATCCTTTCCGGCCCGTATCATGCCCTCATAACTATAGGTCCCCCTTTCATCCTCTGGCAACCTCGTCTCAAGTATCCGTTCTTTCAATTCTTCCTCTCCATTCAACCTGCTATACAGTTCATGCGCAGATAAACCGGTCCGCAACGAATACGCATCTGCATACAAACTCACCAACCAGTTATTGGTTGAATAATAACGCTTCATGCCGGGCTGAACAGCATTAAAACCCGATCGGCTTTTCAGCGACCGTTCTTCTTTCAACAATAGCCCCTTTTGTATCAGCTGGCTTTGTATAGTACTATCCAAACTCCAGGGTTGTTCGTAATCAAAAACCAACACATCTTCTTTCAACGGTAATTGCACCACTTTTCTTTGTAGCATAGCAGCAATTGTAGCCTCGGTCAGATACTCCCCTCCGGTTATTGCCTTTACATGTTTGTCTGCGCCAATCCAAACCACATGCGGCACACTCACACATGGAAATTGCCTTATCAACATTGTATCTCCTGTCACAATTGGCAATCCTAACGAACGCAAGGATGGCCGCTTATCTAAAAAGGCATCCACAACCTTCCTGTCCTGAACAGTCACATACACAAACTGTACACTATCACCAAAACGCTGCTGTAAAGCCGCTACTTTCGGCATACTGGCAACACAGGTGCCACACCAGGTCGCCCAAAAATCTACAATCAACAACTTATCGGCATACATAGCAGGTGTCAATTGCGTTACAGCTACACTGGCCAAAGGCCCCAGCGATACTGGTTTCCATTGGTCACCTATCGTCAACACTGGCTGTGCTACTGATGTCATATACAACCACAATCCGATTGTGCTTATAAAACTTTTTTTCATGATTTTAAGTTTTAAATACCCCACCTACCCACCCTCCTGTACAAACCCCTGAAAAAATCTGCCACAGGCATTTCCTGCCTGCTGAATATTCGTATCAATACCCTTCGTTTTGCCGGAGCGCAGGGTTCAACACCAGCTGCCCCGAGTGAATCGGCCAAAGGGTATCATGTGGCTGCCAGCTATCAGGCTTTAACCTCCCTAATACCTGCGTTGCCCTGCCCGTTCTTTTCAGATCGTACCAACGATGTCCCCATTCTGCAAACAACTCCACTCTACGCTCCCGATACACTGCCGCCAACAACTCATCCTTACTCATTGCTCCGGACAGTATAGGCAATTGTGCCCGGAGGCGGACCGCATTTACATCCTGCATCCCTTCAGCTATATAGCCCATATTTGCCCTCGCATCTGCACGTATCAACAATAACTCTGCAGCTCTCAATACCACATAGTATTCTGTATTGCCACTCAGGCTCTTGTACTTCCCCGGATAGTAGTATCTGGTACCCAGATACTGCACACTGTCTACCCAGGCACTCCTCCGCCTGTCACCCGGCTCAAATGCCATCATGAGGTCTGGCCGCAAATAATATCCCGGCACATTCGCTGTATAAAATGGAGGCATCCGCAACTCTGGTACATACCCATAATTCACCGCATCTGGCACCAGTTGCCAGATAGCTTCCCGGCTATTCGCCAAATACACCTGTGGCAAGCTGGGCAGCGGCAGATACCCGCCCTTGTCAAGCACTTCAGTAGCAGCCAGAGCGGCCTCTTCCCAACGCCCCAATAGCAGCAAAATCCTTGCGCTGAAAGCAACGGCTGACCACTTATTAGGCCGTCCTTTCATGGCCGATGGATAACTCACAGACATCAACGAACCCGCTTTTTGCAAATCCGATAAAATGCGTTCATACACTTCTGCTACTGCATTTCTGCTCAGTCCCTGATTACTGGCCCAGTCCGTCGTCAACACCAAAGGCACATCACCAAATGATTGCACCAGATAACTATAGCAAAAGGCTCTGACAAAATGCGCCTCTCCCAACAACTGATTCCTGACCGGCATACTCACCGCACTGGGTCGCCCCAACCCTTCGATGGCAGCATTGCATTGATAAATTGTTCTGTAAGCCGACGTCCAAAGAATACTGACCAGATTGTTGTCCGGCGTTATGGCATTGGTCACAAGCTCCTGCTCTTCTACACTGGCATTAAAACGCAATAATTCATCTGCCGCCGCCCCTGCCAAAACAGTCGTCATCCAGCTACTGAAACTGGATGAACCGCCAATCATCTGGCTGTAAATCCCATTGATAGCAGCTGTAGCATTCATGTCATCACTAAATACAGCGCCAGCTGTTACCTGCTGGGCAGGTTCTTTCACTTCTATAAAACGCTGGCACCCCAATGCCGACATCAACAGCAACAAGCATATACTGATGCCCTTTATTGAAATCCTATTGTTATTTGTCATGCTGATTCTTTTAAAGTGTAATGAAAATGCCGCCGGTTATCATCCGCAACGGCGCAAGGCTGCGCAAATTGGCCGTTTCGGGGTCCCCACCTTCATAGTCAGTCCAGGTAATCATGTTTTGCGCCTGCACATACAACCGGGCTTCTTTCAACCGCAGCCGGGCTCTCCATGCTTCCGGTATCGTCCACGATACCGATACATTCTTCAGGCGTATGTAATTGGCATCCACAATGGCTGCTGATGAATTCTGCAAATTGCGGTAGGCGGTTGTGGCAGCCCCCGCCCTTGTCGTATACCGCTGCAAGGCACTGTTATCACCGGCACCCGACCAAGCGCCAGTTTTCACCCAAGCAGGCTGGTTGCCCAACGAACCTGTTGCCACTGGCATACTGGCAAACCAAGCTCTCGCCGTTTGCTGTACAAACTGAAAAAACAAGTCCAGTTGCCAGCCCTTCCATTGCAACTGTTGGTTGATACCACCAAATGCCCGACGCCCAATGCGGCCTACCGGCACATAATCATTCGTGCTCGACAATCGCCCGTCACCGTTCTGATCCGTAAATCGATACAGCCCTGTCTGCGGGTCCACGCCCTCATACTGATAGCCAAACCGTATATCCAACGGTGCCCCCACCTGATACACAAATCTGTTGAGCGTTTGCTCTATGTCCGGATAAGACAGCAACTGGCTCTGGGGCAACGTAAGGTTCAAACCCATTTGCCATTTCCAATCCTTCTGCATAACAGCAGTGCCCTGCAAGTCAATTTCCCAGCCACTGTTTTCAATGGCAGCATCCAGATTGTCTGCAATACTCGAAAACCCGGTTTGTGTGGGCAACGCATAACCCGTCAGTTGATTATCACACCTGTTGCGATACCAGGCCACAGTCAGCATCAGCCGGTTTTGACACCACCCACCTTCCATCGCCAATTCCAACTTCCGGTTACGCTCCCACTGCAAATACGGATTGAACAACGACTGCGGCACCAAACTCAGATTGTTTTGATAGCGGCCAGCAAAAGGAACGCCCCAGGCATCCAAAAAAGCATAATCACCAATCTGATCATTGCCCGTACTACCATAACTGCCCCGCAACTTCATAAATGACGCCCACGGTACACGTCGCTTCCACCATTGCTCCTCCGATAATACCCAACCAGCCCCAACAGCTGCAAACAAGGCCCGCCGGTTCGCCGGTCCAAATCGGGAGGAGTAATCCTGCCGAACACTCAGATTCAGCAGGTACCGGTTTGCCCAATGGGTGCTCAATCGGCCAAAATAAGATTGATACCGGTACTGACTATAACCACTCACTACCGACAACTGCCCTGCAGCGGCCGCATTCCGCAGCAACGCATCCGTTGTATACTGTGTTCCATTGATGCTGGTCGATTGATAAAGCCGCTCCTGCCAACTGGCTCCCAGCGTCCATTCGGCCTTCCAACGACCCTTTTTTACATTGTACACCAAATAAGGCTCCGCTATCCAGTTACGCTGGCTGTAATCAAAATAACTGGCCTCTGCCGTTAGGCCCGCTGCAGGCCGCTTACTGCTGATAGGAAAAGACCGGTACTCCTCCGTCAATGCATCGTTATACCCTACGGTGGCTTTGAGTACCAAACCCGGCAGCAACCGGTAATCCAATACCAGATTGCTGTTCAGCGTGGCATTGCGGTGCTCAAACCGCCGCTCCAACTGGGCCATCGGGTTGTCCGCTCCTGTCCAGTTGGTCCAGGTCAGTTTCCCCGTACTGTCATAGGCAGCCGGTGCGTTCGGCGGCAAATACATGAAATTGGCCAAATCAAACACCGGCGTCCGGATATTGAATATCCCATAATTCAGCTGCAACGTAGCCCCCAACCGGTCTTTCAATCCCCGGTATACCACACTCAGCATGCCAGAGCCCCTCGTGGTCGGCTGCGTCTGTGGAAACACCGTTGTTTGAGATTGATACTGCCCGCTCAACAATACCTGCAACGTTTTACTACCTGTCCGCAAACTGCCCTGCAGGTTCACCAGCGATGCCGCACCGCCGGTGAGCTCCCCTGCCCAATCTGTATAGCGGGTACTGTCCCACAACAACAAATCCGGCGCGGTAGATACACTCGGGTTTACACCATCCAAGGCAAATGCAATACGACGCATCGCCAGATAAGAGGCTGTGGCCAATTGGGGTGTCCCCCTTGTCACTACACCCGCACCGCTGAAAAAATTGACACTAAAGCTACTGGCTCCCTGCCCCCCTTTCTTCGTCGTAATCAACACCACACCATTGGCTGCTGCAGCACCATAAATCGCTGTGGCATCTGCATCCTTCAATATCTCCACCCGCTCTATATCAGCAGGGTTCAAACTGTTCAGCGGATTCGGCGCCAAACCCGTAGCCAATGAACCCGGGTTTACATTCTGCATCCATGGCACACCATCTACAACAAACAATGGCCTGGTACCTCCACCGATAGAATTGCGCCCCCTGATTTCTACATTGAAGTTCGAACCGGGCAACCCATTGCTTTGCTCCACCCAAAGCCCAGCAACCCTGCCTTGTAGTGCCGCCAATACATTGGTCACCGGTTGCCGTTCAATCGTCGCCGCGTCTACCTTCCCCACACTTCCTGTGCTCAAACGGCGGCTGGTTTTGCCATAGCCAATCACAATGGCTTCATCCAAGGCAGCCACTACAGGCTCCAGCAGTACTTGTATCGAATCCCTGCCATTCACCGCCACGGTTGCTGTTCGAAAACCAACGGCACTCACCTGCAACACGGCATCTTGAGGGACCTGAAGAAAACCAAACACACCTTGCTCATCACTCACCACCATAGCACCCGTTGGCAACACCAATACACTGGCACCAGCCACCGGGCTTTGGGTAACCGCATGAACAATTTGACCCTTTAAGGATTTCATAAGAGGCTGCCCCATGGCACTCCCCCACAGCCATAGCATGGCCACCAAGCCATACACACGTATGCGCATCATCATAAAATGTTTTGTCGGAACCGTGGGGCTCCGGATAAAAAATGAAAGGATAACCGACAACAGACAGCCCCCAGGCCCCCACGATAGGCCTGCTATACGTAATGCCATGCTGAGCTAGTCGAAGCATGGATGATAATCCAGTAGCTGTCTGCTACATTACTGCTGTGGTGATTACTGCTGTGGTGAGCTTGTCGAACCACAGACTCGAACCACCCTCTGCAGTGGTAAGCTCTGCTGTGGTGAGCTCGTCGAACCACAGTTTGCAAAGCCGATCCCAATAGCTATCGGGACCACAAACCATCAACAATCAACTAAATCGGATTCTTCGGCTTCTTCGCAAAAAGCGTTTGCAATAAATGCAGGGCCAGGTGTTGGTACCGTTTCTCCATAACAACAGTTGGTTGTGTGAGTAAATAACCCATGGAGACAACACCCAAAAAAGTAGGCGTGGAACTCCACTTACCGCTCTGAGGCCCTAGGAAAGCCTTGCACCGGATAAGGGAGCCCACGCCGTAACGTGAGCTCTTCACTTATCGCCTCGGTGCGTTGAAATTTCCTAGGTTTCAGAACGAGACTTAAAGCGAATAGCTTCAATACTTTTTGTAAAAGCGAAAGTAGCTAATAGCTTATCAAATATAATACGTCAAACTTAATCATACACTTCTGAACATTATAATACACAAAAATTCCATTTTATACATTTTTTCGTACATTTTATTGAACACATTCGGATATTTCTTTACAGTGCTTGAACAAAGTTCAATAAACCATGCACCAAGGTAAAATCATACAAAAGGAAATAGCCAACTCAGGGAAGACAATAGATGAAATTGCAAAATTGTTACACTATAAGTCCCGTTCAACTATCTATGACCATTTCAAAAAAGAAATATTATCAGAAAAGGTACTGTTGCGTTATGCGAAAGTTTTAAAATCAGCAGATATTTATTCTATAAGTGGAGTATCACAACAAAAGGTTGAAATTCACAATGGTCTTGCTAAGCCATCTAGCATTGATGAAGCAGTAGAACAAAGAGATTATTATTATAAACTCTACTTAGAAAGTCTTGAAAAGATTCGTCTTTTAAAGAGACAAATAGAAGAAAGTTGATGCAATTCATTTTAAAACTTTATGGCAGAATGCCAAAAAAATCTATTCACCTAGTTCTTTTAAAAACTAACTTTAATAGTATTTTAGTGTTATCATTATTTCTCACAAATCCTAAATCCCATGAGCAAACAAAAAAATGAGTCAACATCGAAATCTGTTGCATCGAAAGCCGCAAAGTTGTTAAGTAATCCTAGTACATCAAAAACTGTCAAAAGTGTAGCAGCTTCTGCCCTTACACAAGCAAAAAATAAGGGAAAAAATAATTGAATTAGACAGTTCCTAAGTGACTTAATGCATCCTACTTCAAAAAAGTTGTGGTCTTCGCTTTTAACAACGAAAGGCCACAACTTTTATTTTTTATATTATTCAAATTGCGACTTTGACAAATAAATATAAGTCACAGTAAATAGCTTAAATGTAAATTTAAACGTTATGCTTGTGCTTAAGTACAGTATTTCGTTTTTATCCTTTGATTTAAATGTTTTTCCTAATTTTATATAGTTTATAAATCAAATATTTAATTGGTTCAACTGAAAAAACACAACACCAAAGAACTACATGAATCACTTCAGTATCATAATTCATTAAGAATAGAAATTAATATAAAAATATATCTTCTATACTCTATCTAATACTCACTATAATAAGGTTACTTAAACTATCACTTACCTTCTTTCGATCAACCCATTAATTTCAGAAATTCTTTCTTCTTCCCATCCTTTAAAGCCAGCAGGATTTCTAAATAATTCATACCAAGCATCATTTAGTATTTTGGAAATGGGCTTTCCGAATTTTCTAATCTGCTCATTATATGCTATAAGACCTATTGCCTGACATCCTGATAAAACATTATTTGCCAAGTGCTCAATAATGCGTTGAGGGAAGATATAATTATAATTTGCGGGGATGGGGTTATTTGTAGCCGTTAAAAAATCCTGCCAACTACTTTTTAGCTGTGTTACTTCTGCATTATGCCCCATTTGTTCAAGTATATAAAATATGCCTCTCATCCTTGCCTCATCTGATGGATGGCTTGGTATGTCTTTATAAACTCTGTCGTTGCTGCTGCTTAGTGTAGTCAGTTTCATATTTGTCCAGGCATAAGCCGGACCAACCAAATAGGTTGCTATAAAATCGCATGTAAATTCCATTATCCATCCACTAATCCATCTTTGATTTTTCTCCCGAAAAAATGGAATCAACTTTGGATCTCTCTGCTCGGTAAGCACCCGTTGCATTTCATCATTATAATACTGATTGATTACGGGTTCTATTCCTCCTTTTAAATAAACTTCATGCTGATTGTAAACCAAATGTCCCATTTCATGGTACAAGTCCGGCAGATTTAGCAAATTTCTTTGTTCGCCTTTAGGCACGGCAATTACATCATACGATGGAAGCGCCCAATAATAATCTTGGGAATTGCTGATTGTGGTAACAATCGGTTGCTTCTGCATACAGTTTACTTCTGTATAAATGCGGCTGATTTTCTTTTTAAAATATTCTTCAGGGCTTCCATAATTAATTATCACCAGATAGCGAAACAATTCAATAGTCAATAACCTCTCATGAAAAGTGTTATAACGGATAATATTGTACGGAGCCAATGCATCTATATCAAGGTCACCGGAATTGGCGAGGATTTGAATTTCTGCATTTAAATCCTCAAGCATTTGGATTGTCTTGTCCAGAAAAGCCCTATCTATCTCCCCATTTATTTGGGGAGAAGCAAGGTCGGATAACATTTTTGTTACCCGGTTAGATTGGTCATAAAAAATTCCTTTTACAAATGAAATCATCCTCTTGCTGTTCTTAATTTTCTAAATAGAATGCTTCTTTCATTATCCAAAATTGACAAAATGCTATCCAATACTTCAATATCATCTTCGGTAACCTGCTGATTCTGTTTTAACTCACTGATAAGTTTTTTCAAATCATCCTTCAGATATGGTTTGAATGACAACCGAGTTTTATAATCATCTAAAATTATCGCAGGAATAAAATCTGATTCTAAGGAATCATTTTCTATTAGCTTTATGATATTTTCCAAAAACAGTAAAAGGATTTGCTTTGCTGTTGCAAGTTCCTCTGTTGATATGCTCAATTTGGGATATTTAGCTTTAGTTGCAGCATCGTCCAGTAAACTTTTCTTTTTAAAAGCTATTACAGAATTATTGACCTTATCAGATGTGGCAACTAATTGCTCATACTGATTGGATAGAACACTTATGTCGCTCATAAAATTTATTTTAATTAGTTATCAATTGTTGTTTCTTCAAATTCCTCTTCTTCCTCAATGACTTCAACGGTAGCAGCCAGCGGTTCTAGTAAGGTATCTATCAGTTTAATTGTAACAGGCAATGAGTTGCTTCTGTCGGGTGCAGAAAATGCCATCATACTCTGGCAGAAAACATCTTCCATGACTTTTAAAAATTCTACATCTCCTGCTTTTAATGACAGGTGTAAAGGCTTAGCAGTGCCAGGTATCTGAAATGGAAAACCTGTATTATAAATAAAGCCCTCTGTAGTTTCAAACAATTTGTATGCTCCGGCTATCGGGTTTTCCAAATTATTGTAACTGTTTGTTTGAGAAGCAACACGTAGGGGGACTGCACTTTGCTTATGCAAATCGATCACTCCGGATTTCAAAGTAGCCTTACTAACAATGCCATCACTTGCCAATGATTCTATAACACTACTTAATGCTTTTTCTTCCTCACCGAAACTTCTGCCATCCCTTACTATAACTATACCATTAGGATTGGCTGCATACTTAGGGATAAATAGTTTCAGTTTCTCATAAATCATTTTATATAGTAGCCCTGCTTTTAGTTTTTCCGTCCTTTGCGACTTGTTCTTTTTAGCTACCTGTTCAGGAAAGAAAAAGATGTGTTCTCCATTTTTAAAGAAAAACGTAAAGCCGGCATATCTTTCGTGCACATCCACTCCAATATAAATATCGTAGTGAAGGTTTTTGGATAAAGCAAAAGCCCATTTCCGGTTAACAATCAAATGCTCCATTACCAAGTTAAACAGGTAAGACCTGAATCGTGGCTTTTTGTCTTCCGGCACTTTGTACTCCATTACCCTACTACTATTAGAAGTAAAGGGCATAAAAAATGATTTTATTTTCGATGCAGAAGCACATTGCACTTTCAGCCCCGGATAAAATTTACTTTTCAGGCAGTCGTGAAAGTTTTTTATATGCCTTCTTGAATCGAAAGAGATATCAGGAAGTAGGAATAATGCAAATCCACTTAAAGCATTTTGTTGATGCAATACTTTTTCTATCTCCTGGATCTGATAAGTAGCCGCCTGATTTTCTCTTACTTTATACCTGATAACTTTGAAACTCACAAAGGCAGGAGCTAATTTTTTGATTTGCCATTCTGCATTTTTCTTAAAAGCCTCTACCAATTCTTTATTGAGATAATCAGGAACTATCAAAAATTGTTCATCGAAAGTCGATTTGTTTAATACCCCGTTTTCAATGATATTTTGTTTTCTTTCAAAACCAAATTCTCTTAGTGGAGCACTTGCACCAGTTGAGTAATGACCAACTTTTAATATTCTATCATTGTTGTATTTTAGTTCAGGCATTGGAAAGTTTCTAACCTGTTCAACAACTGGACTGGCAGTAATATTCAATGGCTTTCTGTTGAAAGTGATATTCTGGAAATACCTGTTGATGTTCTTCCCTATAGCATCAAATCTTCTTGAAGGGTCTTTGATTGAATACCTGTGCAAAGCCTTAACTTCATTGTCATTGGTGCTATATAGCATTTTAGCCAACGAAGAAGCTCCGTTATGAGGTTCCATAGACCTGCCAGGATATTTGTACAACATTGTTATATCTGTTGGCTTCACTAAGGAAACAGCACTGAACTGATGGTTGTTTGTTTTATTGCTTATGTAGTCGAATACATTATGAGTTTTCCCATCGAAGCTAAACTCATGCTCTTTAATATTCTTTCCAAATCCAACCACTTCTGTAGTGTACCAATCATCCCCATTAAGATATAAGAAACGCCTGCCCCTAAACCTTGCTCCAACTGTATTTGCATTCGTTTCGTTTACATAATGAGACAAATAATGTTTGTCAATATATTTTGAAGTTAAATCTAAACAGATGTAGAAATTGCCATCCGAAAGCCTCACAAGCTTGAAGGTAAACCCTCCGAAAATTTCAATCGTTGATTCTTCACTGCTGTAAACGGGTTTCTTCAAAAAGAACTGGCTTGTGTTAAGCTTCCAAAGCTGGTTATTATTAGTCAGTTGTCTTCGTATCTCAAATTCAAGAAATTTCTGCACTACATCTATATTGTCTGCAGTAATACTCGATGACTGGATATGATAAACATCTGCCAGCATCTTTACCGATATATTGAAAGGTGTTACATCAACCTTCATTTCCCGCAAATTTCTATCCCCAGGAATAGCAATGTACATTTTGCCGTCTCTTTTCAAGATAGCAGCAGGACCTCCGGTAACTGAAGATACTTTTTGAGCTATTTTTTGCAACTGTTTATTGTATAAATCTTCTTTGCCATCCACAGAAGGCAGGTCAAACTCAACCAACTTGTAAGAAAAATCCAAATCAGACAAGTTGGTTATTTTGTACAAATTCAAAGTATGATTTCTCATCGTATTGATTTTCGTTTAGCAATAAAAATGAACATAGAGAACGGTAGTTGCAAAATTTACAAGAACCTTCATTATCTGTCAATTCAAAATCTTCAATGTCTACAGGCGCCCCATCGGGAGTGTCTGTAAGCAATGCAATATCTTTACTCGTAAGATTGATGTAATCAATCATATCGTTAATCTTTTCTTCGGAAAAGACATGCTCCTTAACCACTCCTTTGAGAAGATTTACTTCAAAAAGTTTTATATCTGCATACTCATAAGGCTTCTTATCAGTTTTTTCCAGTCTTTTCAAATAAACAGTAATACCACAAATAATTAATTGACGTGAATAATCTGCGGCATAACTTTCGGAAAGCTTCCAATCAATCACTACTGGTTTCCAGTTATGGTAAGCAATTAAGTCCATCTGGGGTTTTACTCTCGCCTTCTCAACTTCAACCTGCCAGTTACTTACGTTAGGCAACAATAGATTACACTCTTTCAAAAAATCTATCAGCAATTTGCCATCAGGCATTTTGATGGTTGGTATATTCAATACAGCATCTCTTATCAGCGAATATGTTTGTGCCAATTCTTCTTCAGTATAAATTTTCCCTATCTCATGAATATCCAAGATACAAAACTCATTAGCTGCTTCTGTTTTAGTAACAGTAGGGTCGGTATAAATCTGAAATTTTGAAAAATCAAATTGATTTTTCGCCAAGGCCACAGCTTCGTCACCTAACCTGTTGAAATCAAGTTCTTTTTTTTCAATGATTGCAGGAATTACTGTTGTTTCCATAAACTTATCTACTACTGTTCCTTTCCACATTACCAGGTTTTGCATTTTCTTCAATTCATATGCTTTCCTTCTTAAAAGGTCTTTACGCCCAAAGTTTGCCAGTACGCTCCCGAAGTAATATTTTCTATTACATTGCCGTAGCGTATTTACTGTAGAATATGACCAACTTACTTTTTCTGTCATCATTTTAGTTATTCATCAGTTCATTTAATCTTGCCAGGTATTTATCAAGGGCTTCTTTATTCTCAAATAACTCTTTACCATCTGTATTCGGAGCATTTTTTGAAAGTAATTCTCTTGATGTATAATATCCCTTTCGAAAAGCAGGACTGAAGCCGGAAAAATTATTGCTCTTTATTCCAACTTGGCTTTGCAACATCTCAAATGTTTTACGGATAGCTTCTTCAACGGGCTTAAAAGAAAGATTCAAATTTGTAAGCAAGCCTTTGAAAAGAACTATTGGAACATTGTTTGTATAGATGCTATCGTTTTTCAAATCTGCTATTACAGTAATGGGAAGCTTAGATTTTTCAGCAACCACTTCATCTGTTGTATTCAGATTTTGCATTGCCAGCTGCAATAGCTGTCCAAATGATAAAGAGGTAATAACAGCATTCAATTGTTGAATGATGAGTGCTTTTTTTTCATCACTCATATTTACAGATACCGGAGAAGATAGTAATATTTGCACTCCAACGCCAGCTGCATCTGTGTCTTTGGCACTCTCTAAGAAAATCACTCTTAGTGCTTCATCAAGAGTATCTATTTTTTTGGGAGCGTCCATTTTATTTGTTTTGTGATTCGTTAATCAGATTAAGTAATTTTTGTTTTGCTCTATGATGCTTTACTTTTAATTGGTTGTTATCAATACCTAATAAGTCGGCTATTTCATCGTAAGTGTAATTCTGTGCTCTCAACAATAAAATATCTTTTTCATGTGGTTCCAATTTGCTTAATGCCTCATTTAACATTACGAGTGCCGGATTCTCTACTGTTTCGGTTTTATAATAATCAGAAAAAGCAGATTTGCTGATTTGTTTACTTATCTGGTAAGGCATTTCTCTTTCATTATTCAAATCCACAAAATCTATTTCACCCTGATGACTATTCCTCTTACTCCTAAAATGTTGCCTTAAAAAATTGACTAACACCTTGAATAAAAAACCTTCAAAAAGAGCCTGGGATTGAAATTGATAATTGGAAAGCTTTAATACCAGCGTTTCTAATGTTTTATAAACTACGTCCCAAGCTTCATCTTCTGTTAAATGCCACCGTTGAACCGCATAGGCATAAAATCTACTTCCATAGGCTTGATATAATTCTTCTAAGCCTTTTGGGTCTTTTATCTCAATTAATTGAATTATTGATTGATATCTCATTAGTCCTATTAAATATAATAATGCAGATTGGTTACATGTTTTTTTCAAATTGATAATCAGTGCATTATACTTTTTAGCAAAAAAATATGCAGAAAAGCTAACTTTATGGTGAATCTATATCAAAAACGATTGCTTAACTACTTAACAACGTGACAACTCACTTAGTATTAAGCTAACTTTAATCCCATCGCCTTGTTTCGTGGCTCACGAAACAAGGCCCTAATACAGCTGCATCATCCCATCCCCTTTCTGCATATACCGCCACTCCCAAGGCGCAACAGGTTGTTTATCTGCCCACAGGCCAACCCAGGCAGTACGGGCAGCCAGCTCCAGTTTCGCCCAGGCTACGTTTTGGTCATAACGGGTATAATGCCAGGCCATTCCCACACACCTACCAACTTACCAATCTCCAAACTTATCAACCTCAAAAAAGCAGCCTCAATCACAAAAGTCAACCCGCCACACAGAGGGAGGAGCAGGCAAGGCAAAACGGGCGGAGCCATCGGGTTTGCCTTGATTTTTTTGGTACTTTTTGCATCAAGGCAAAAAGTACATATTACCCTCCGGGCAATCAATCCCATGCAGCCGTATCCGTACTTCCATCTTCTGCCTCAATCATTCGTAATTACCCTCTTTCAATAAATGAAAATGATTGAAATTAACATCTGGGCAATTCTTGATAATTATTTATACCCTACAAGTTTTTAGATTCGCAGTATGGCAGCATCTGACCAAATCAAGAGCATGATCCGCTATTTTGGCGAAGGCGATGAAGAACGTTTCTTTTCATCGGCCTTGCAAATTGCTGCCATGGAAGCCCGCAAAGGGCATACAAACCTGGCACATGAGCTGAAATTGCTGATTGAAAAGGCGAAAGCCTACAGGTCGGTTGCTTATGCCGACAGGGCCAAGACCATACCAATTCTGCAGCCCAAACGGGAACTGAAAGATTTAATAGATGTGTTCTACCCTCAGGTGCGCCTCAAAGAAATGGTGTTGAGCAAGCCTGTTGCGCAATCGCTGCAAAAGCTGGTGAAGGAGCAAAAGCATTGGGAGAAACTGCAGCAATTCAATTTACAGCCCAAGCGCAAGCTGCTACTGGTGGGCCCGCCCGGCACAGGCAAAACCATGACAGCACAGGCATTGGCGGGTGAACTGGGCATTCCAGTATTCATTGTGCGCCTCGATGGTATCGTTTCCAAATTCATGGGCGAATCCATTGCCAAGCTGCGCCTCATTTTTGAAGCCATGGTAGATAATCGTGGCGTTTACCTCTTCGATGAGTTCGACTCCATTGGTAGCCACCGCGATAAAGGGCAGGATGTCGGCGAAATCAAACGCATCCTCAACAGCTTCCTTATCCACATTGAGAAGGACCAAAGCAACAGCATCATCATTGCAGCTACAAACCTGCCCGACATGCTGGATAAAGCTTTATTCCGCCGCTTTGATGAAGTGATTGCTTATCCTCTACCAGATACCGAAGAAATTGAAAATCTGATCAGCCGCTCCCTGCAGGGTTTCGCCAAAGAAGCCAGGTTTGACCTGCATGATATAGCCAGGCTGGCCACAGGCCTTAACCACGCACAAATTGTACAGGCTTGCGAAGAAGGCATCAAAGAAATGATAATTGAAGAACTGCCCGCCATATCAACGGCGCACCTCACACAGGCATTACAGAAAAGACAATAAACTATGGCCCACTCTTTTCAGAAACCACACCTCATTCTCCCCCAACGTTTTCAGCAGTCTCAGGAATACAAGTACCCTCGACCTACAGGTTCTACTTTTAAGGTAATGGTACGCAATCGGCAGCAGCATGGCCAACGATTGCTGCAGCAAATGCAACAGGTACTCAATCGTTTTGAACAAGACGAAGCCACCCGAAATGAGCTGGTGGATAATGGTATCCGTTGGGATGAGGTAGTTTATGTGGAGTTTGTTTCTCCTTGGGGGTATGAACTAAACTTTGAGCGCCTTATCCATACTGTGGAGGACCCACATTATCTGCTACTGTCCACAAAAAGGGAGGCCCAGAATGGCAACGATGATCCAAAAACAAACTTTCGCTATCGGTCGTTGCTAATGCTTAAGAAAGGTGGCATCTCCCATTTCATTACGCAGGTAACAAGGTATTTGGAGCGAAACGGACGCTATAGAGGAGAGGATACTGGCAAGCCGGCATCCAATGACTTAATCGCCAATATTGAAGACATTCAGTTAGCCACCCTGGCGGCTTTCTGGGCTGAAAGTTCAAAAAAAGCACCCTTTCCAACCGAAGACGAAGTAGTTTGGTGGGAAGTATGGTTCCACAAACAGGCATATAACGCAGACACGCTACGAACACAACTGCAGTTAGCTGGAGCAGACTTAGGAGTAGGCGCACTTGAGTTTCCCGAGCATATAGTGCAGTTGGTAAAAGCCAGTGCGAGGCAGCTTAGCGGATCCTTGTTCCTGCTGGACTCCTTATCAGAACTGCGCAAACCACAGCAGCTGAATGATTTCATCACCGACAGGTCTGTAACCTTTACCGAAAAGCAGGAATGGCTGGATGACTTAATAAGACGGACTGATGTAAATGGAGACCCTGACAAAGTGCTGGTCTGCCTATTGGATTCAGGCGTCAATCATATGCACCCCTTGCTACAGCCATTGATACCCGGAGATCACTTACATACCTGGAATCCTGATTGGGGTGTGGCTGATTCATGGGAAAGAGGTGGACATGGTACGGGTATGGCAGGCCTTGCCTTTTATGGCGACCTGACCGAGGCTTTGGCAAGTCCGGCACGCATCAGCATCGTGCATGGTGTGGAGTCATTTAAAATTGTGCGGCCTGGCACAGCCAATGACGCCAAGTTGTATGGTATCATTTATCGGGACGGGTGCAATACAGTGCTATCCGAAAGGCCAAATAATCAAAGAGTCTATTGCCTGGCAATAACTAATGAAGATTTGGACAATGGAGGCCGACCCACATCCAGCGCCGCAGCTATTGACAAATTGTGTTTTGGTGGCAGTTATGAAGGCGATCCGAAAAAGCTATTTATCGTGAGCGGTGGAAATGTTTGGCTCAATCATCCCCAACAATACCCCAACAATAATTTCATTTCTTCAGTAAAAGACCCCGGCCAGGCTTACAACGCTATCACCGTTGGCGCATTTACCCAAAAGGACAAAATGAGCAACAGCGCTAACGCTGCCATTGCACCCTATGGCGGCATGTCGCCATTTAACAGCACTTCAGCTGCATGGGAAGGCCAGTGGCCCAACAAGCCGGACATTGTAATGGAAGGGGGAAACCAGGAAATAGATGGCAACGACTTACTACACAACGATCAACTAAACCCACTTTCAATAGATAAGAATTTCAACCGAAATATTTTCATTCCATTTGGTGGCACCAGTGGAGCCTCTGCCATGGTGGCAAACATGGCGTCTATGCTACAGCACCAGTATCCTGACTTATGGCCAGAGACCATAAGAGGTCTGCTCATTCATAGTGCCGAATGGACACCAGCCATGTTGGCCGGGAAGGCCATTCATACCTTGTCAGAAAATGAACGAAGATCATTGATTCGATCGGTAGGATATGGTGTGCCAAATATTTCGAAAGCCGTTAGCAGTGCTAACAATTCTCTGACGCTTATCGCTCAGGAACACATCATTCCATACAAACTGGGAAAAAGCAATGTACGCTACAATGAATATCACCTGTATGAGCTACCTTGGCCAAGAGCAGTGCTGCTGCATGAAGTGGCAGAAAAGAATGCAACCATTACCATTACGCTCTCCTATTTTATTGAACCCAACCCGGGCAACCGGCAATATGCGAGGTCTTTCTCCTATCACTCACACAGTCTCGACTTTAAGCTCATAAAACCAGGAGAATCGCTTGATCATTTTCAAAGAAGAGTATCGGCAGCATCCGTGCTAGAAGAGGAGGATGAACTAGAAGAAATCATGCCAGCCAATAAGAAAGGTGAAGACTGGTTCATTAAAGAAAGGGTCCGGAACAAAGGATCTATCAAAAAAGACATGCTCACGGTAAGCGGTGCTGAATTGGCAGACCGGCATTATTTAGCCATCTTTCCCAAGGCAGGTTGGTACCGTACACGCAAAAGATTGAACCGCTACAATACATCAGTTCGGTATAGTTTGATTATCTCAATTGAAACTCCTGTAAAGGAAGTAGACATTTATACTCCTGTCGAAATGCTGATAGCGGTCCCAATTCCAATATCATCATAATTGGTAGCTTAGCTGTGCCTTGGTTCGTGGCTCACGAAACAAGCACCTCATACAGCGGCATCATCCCATACCATTTACTGCATATACCTCCACTCCCACGGCGCAACAGGTTGTTTATCTGCCCACAGGCCAATCTGGGCAGTACGGGCAGCCAGCTCCAGCTTCGCCCAGGCTACGTTTTGGTCATACCGGGTATAATGCCACGCCAGCCCTCACACTTACCAACTTACCAACCTACCAACTCAAAAAAACTACTACAACAAGTCAGCCCGCCACACAGAGGGAGGCGCAGGCACGGCCATCCCGATAGCAATCGGGAGCCTGGAGGGATCGGGTTGGCCTTGTCCCGATAGCTATCGGGATTTTTGGTACTTTTTGCATCAAGGCAAAAAGTACATGCTAACCCATGCAACACCTTGGCTCGTACCATCAAACCATCCATCTTCGCCCATGCAGCGTGTTGGTCATACCGGGTATAATGCCAGGCCACTCCCACACACCTACCAACCTACCAACCCCAAAAAAACTACCACAACAAGTCAACCCGCAACACAGAGGGAAGAGCAGGCACGGCCATCCCGATAGCTATCGGGAACCGCAACGGCGACTCCGAAAGGAATACCAACAAAGGCGAAAGCGACCCGCAGAGGCGGAACACTTTCGCCAGCAGCGGAGCATGAAAGTAAATGTAATGTTTCCTGTCAGCAGTGAACAGTCACAGAATGATGAAGCCTCTGTCCTGGCAGCCCCTTTTTATACTAGTGAGGTAAAGATTTTGGTCGTTGAATGATAGTATCCCTCTCCCGATGCTCGGAATCGGGATGACGGATAGTTTTAGCTCGCTTAATTGATTGGTGGAGCAAAGTTATCTACCAGCAAGGTAGGCTTGAAAAACTGACATGGTTCCGGATACGACCCCGGCGATTTTGTTTGCTGTGTCCAGGTGATCGGGCTTTAGGTCCAGAAGTAATTTATCTATCTCAAGCTGCATTCTTTTCAACTGTACATCGTACAGTACTTCACGCATAGTAAAACCACCGGACTGTATAAAGTCATGTAAGTCGATTTTTACAACATAAGCGAGCTCCACCCGGTAATCGTTGTAGTCAGATATCAATCCCCTTTCCTGCATATACTCCAGCATAGCTCGAGAAGCATCTTCATTGAATCCAGTGTATTTTTTCAATGTGACTAAATCCACGCTGGATAAATGGTAAAGCGCAGAATTATCAGCGATTACTTTAATGAAAACATCTTTCTGCTCTGCTGTAATGAGTGGCATTGAATTGTTTTAATGTGATAGTGCTTTGAGCATTCCTTTGGAGCCGCCGGCGCAGTATGCGCAACCAGCTATCATGACGATGAGTACCAGTACCATAACTGTACTCCAAAAATCATTACTGCTTCTTTCTGCAGGTGTCATTTCTAATCGGCGCACTTCAAATTCTTCCCTAATTTTTTTGCGGCCGAAGGCTGTGTTTGAGTTATATGGTTTGCGTTGGCGTGCCATGGAAATCGTCGATTAAAATCGAATTAAAAGGTATAAGCATTATCCTTTTTTTATACAATATTTCTGGTCATTTCTAAAAAATCTTCATCACTTATGATGCGTATTTTTTTCCCGAGCTGCAGCATTTCATTAGCTTTTTTATGCTTAGAACTTATCTGACCATCTATAAAATCACCATTGTATCCTCCTACGACCAGCACTGTGGTTCTGTTGCTCATGCTATTATTTATTCTACCTCCGTGATTGACTACATATTGCCAGGCATCGGCTCTAGTAAATCCAGTGATATCGCCTGTGAAGCAAAACTCCTCTCCTGAAAGCTGATTGCATCCATTGTATGCCTCTTCCTGTACAAAACTGGTGATGGGAGGTTCTTTCTTATATACCCTGCGTTCAGACCTTGGCAGCTCGTAGAATGCAGCAGTCATAGCATTAAAATCGGGTACCCCCTCTCTGCTGCTTAACTCAATAGCTATTCTAGCAGATGCAAGTGCATCGTCGAAAGCATTATGGTGTTGGATTTCTTCGTTAAACAAGTGTTCGACAATCGTAGGAAGACGATGATCCGGCAGGTGATGCAGGTAAAGTCTACTCATATATAGGGTGCAAAAATAATCGACCACTTTGTTTTCTATTTGGTAATTCTCAAATAAGCTCAGTAGCACCGACTTATCGAATGGCATGTTATGTGCCACCAGTATTTTATGATCGATATGTAGCTGTATTTCCGGCCAAAGCTCAACGAAAGTCTTTTGGTTCAGAACCTGATCTTGGGTTATACCATGGATGGCAATATGCCTGGGGGCAAAAAAGAATGGTTCGGGTTTAATAAGGTAACTGAGCGTTTCTTTGATGATCCCTTCTTCTACAATAGTAAGTCCAAGCTGGCATGCGCTAGTCTTTTGCCAGTTGGCAGTTTCAAAATCGATAGCTGTGAAGGTTAGTTTTTTTGGTAGCATAGTTTTATCTGATTTTCCGTGCATACCTTTTTTTTACCACAGAACTGATATAGCTGTTTAATCCCCTTCCAGAAACTGCTAGTGCTTTCATGTGCTCAACATCACGTTGGCCTGTATAGGTGTAGTTGTACAAATACTGCCCGCCATCATTGAAGTAAACTGTGATACTGTCGGCTGTGATACTGTAACCGGCGACGCCGGAGTTCCCACCTCTGTTGATTTATTATGAAAAAGAGGCATCTCTTTCGAACAATACCGAACAGGGGTCCCAAAATGGGTCCAATTTGTAATCATCACGCTCCCGGTTCGAGGTTGTTCCAGGAGAAACTTTGCTGAAAATCGGTGATTTTGTCTGAAAAAAGTTACTTTCTTAATTTTTTTTCCAAATTATACTCAGCCTTGGTTCATGGCTCACGAAACGTGACCCTCATACAGCTGCAAAAAAACCCAGAACCATTACTGCATATACCGCCACTCCCACGGCGAAACAGAAAGCTTCATTCAGGTTTTGCGTCGGCTCATCGTACCACACAATGCCAATCGTCCGGCCGTACCGGTCGGTATCAGTACTATCCACCTTCACGGTCTTACCATAAATGGCTTTATTGGCAAATTGCTTCGCCACCTGCCCAAACGGCTGCCCCTTCTCCGGGCAATCAATCCCATGCAGCCGTATCCGTACTTCCTTTTTCTACAGGGTCAGAAAAATAAATGTGCATCAAGTCCCTCATTTCGTTTACGAAAAGACATCGGCCTTCCACAAGCAGCATATTGATAATACCGGTTATCATAACGGCAATTTGCCAAACCCTACCAACCTGCCAACTTATCAACCTAACAACCTACCAGTTTACCGGCTAGCGGGCCAAAAAGGGCATTACTGCAAATCAGGGCAATCGACCCCACGTTTAGAGCAATATTTCTGTGTAATCCCAAATATACTTTCTTGATTAACGCACCAAACAGCCACAATTGACACTAAATTTAGTAAAATTCTTTTAAAACTGAATTTGGCTGATATTCATATTTTTTTATCACTTCTTTGCAGGCATATATAATTTCACTTTTGCTTTTCTCAGAAATGTTAGTTAGAATATTATTGGAATTTTCTACACTTCTTATAACAATAACGTCAAGGTAACTAGCAATATGATTTATTACCATAATTACTTGCTGTGTAAACGTCTGGGAAATTCGATTGTAGTTGCATCGATATGCATCCAAAACTAAATTCTCCAACAAATAGGAACTTAAAGGCAGACCATTTCTTTTCTTCCATTGCTTAAGAACTATAACTATCTGCTTTTGCGTCTCAGTTAATAGGCTCTTCTTCAGCAGACCAATATCTGTCTTAGTATAGCTAGAGTTATCAGAGAAAAAAGAATTATCATTAACAAATAAATAACCGGAACTGCTATTTTTTTTTGAATCAGTAAGTTTATATGGAACAATGTCAACTCTGCATTCATTAATTCCAACTTTAATATATACACCTATAGATTTTTTTTGATCTCTAACATCGGCAATAGAGTATTGCCCTTTTAGACTTACTAAAAATCCTAAAACGTTTTCAAACATTTCTCTTGTTGAACTGAAGCTTTTAGACTTGAATGCAAAGCAAACATCTATATCAAATTTATCCTTTATTGCGGTTCCTTTTTCGGTTGAACCTATACGAACTGGCTCCCCATTCAATTTATCTGCAAAGTTATTTTTTAGAACCGATACGAGAATATTTGCTTTTTCACTTAAAAGTAGATGCTTTTTATCTGATTTTTTCAACTTAACTTTTGATGCAAGTGCTTGCAAATATGCGTCTGTATTTATCGGTTTCTCCAGTGAATTTTCATAATCAACGATTGACCCATATATATATCCAGCAATTGCTCCGACAAATGCACCTTTACACCCTTCATAAAATAATCTTTCCCAATCAAACTTCTGTTCTTGAGTTTTATCCATTTCATTTAATTGGTGAATTAAATTTAGTAATGCATTTCCGATTCCCGCAATACAAGCCACCTTTACTGCATATCTACTTGCTTTATCCATTATGTTATTTATTCAACCATTTGAAATATGAAAGCACATCAATCATCGGAACTGTTCCACTATATTGTAGCTGAGATATAAGTTGAAACAGGAATGCTGTTGCAGGTTTGCCTCCATTAAAAAACTGATATTGTTTTAAAGGAAGATCAAATAAAAAGTATCCGTGTGCAGCGACACAACCAATATCCAAACATCCTAAATCAAATTTCAAAACATCTTCTAAAGATTTTCCGAACGCTGGTGTCCAATCACTTTCAAGTGTCAAAATTCCTCCTACAATTTTCACTGGCGGCTTGGCAGGATAAACACCACCTGCATGTGGTATTGGCAAGCTAGTGCGATGCAAATTCCTCACACTCTGCACTTTCTCTTGTGCATACTTTACATAGTCTGCATTAATTGCCTGTTTTGCTTCAAATACAGCATATACACTCTCAGCAGGTACAATCTTCTGCCCTTCATAATCAAAAATAAAAGGTGAGTATTGCCTGTCAAAAACAACTACATCCATCTGTTGGCTAAAAACACCATTACTATCTACAACAAAGGCTTTTTCTGCTTGATACCTTTTAGGTAAATAAGTCTGGAGCATTTCAAGCCATATTTTTTCACTGGCATCGCCTTTCGATCCAGGGTGTACAATTGTTTTACGAGCTGTCTCCAATTTTTGATGGATAACGTCATGAAGGCCCTCAAGCAATGTTTTTAATGACCAATCTGCCATAATTAATACTCTTTAAATGGTGAAGTAGGTATAATGCCTTTTGCAATTTCCTTTGCCCTTGTTGGGGTCACATTTTTATCAGGATATGCATCCAGAATGATAGAAGGTATAAGTCTTTGTGTTAAATCAGAAAAGGTAAAACCGTATTCAAACTCTTTGCTTTCTCCAGTCATTTCCACAATCTCTTCAACGTCTTTTAGATTAAACCCCAACTCTTGTAATGGTCCGTTTAATACATTTAGCCTTTGGTCTTTACTTGGTCTGTTAAAGTAAAGAACTTCTGCAGACCTTCTTTTGATTGCAGGATCAAGAGAGCCTATTCTATTAGTACACATTAGGACTGCAGCTGGCAGTTTACCATTTCCAAGATTATCAATACCCCGGATGAAAGCATTTACTCCTGCTTTGTCCTCATGATGCATTTGTGTATTTTCTCTGGATTGTGCAAGCGCATCAGCCTCGTCAACCAATAAAATAACGGCTCCTCTTGCAGCCCCAGATTGGCCTTTTATTTTTTTAGCTTTTTCAATTGTATATTCAAATGCCGTACTTATTAACTGCGTCATTTGTCCAACACGGCCATTACCTCGGGCTGACAGGCTTATTGGTAAAAGTGTAATATTTATTTTTTCCTGTCTTGCGACTTCATCACCTATGGTTAATGCTAATTCAGTTTTACCAGCACCTACGTCACCCGCTAATACAATTAGGGGTGGTCTCCTAAGTACAGTATGGATGATTTTCTTTGCAGAAGGATGGTGTTTTTTGGCCCACTCTTCAATTCCTGTCGGATTGACAAGGAGACCTAATATTTTTTTCAACTTATTCTTTTGCTCATCAAGACCGATAAGCATAGAATATCTCTCTTTCATATCTGTATCAGGATAAGTATACGCTTGCTCAAATAATTCCTCAGCACTGGGTTTCAAATTTTCCATTTAGTAACTTTTTAAAATTGAACGATCTAATGATTTGCCGCCAGCAGAATAAGATTTGTCTACACTCATATACCCGGATATACCAGGTTCAGAAGCATACACTCGTTGAAAAGGAAGAGTTCTTTTAAAAGCATCTTTTTCAGCTTGGGATAAACCATCCCAAGCCAAGCTGTATGTTAAAAAAGAATGGAATGAAGCCCCTTCAATATTTGCGTTTGCAGGTATTCTTCCTGGATCATCATCTGAAGAACTCATTCCATATAATTCTTTAGCTGTATATCGCAGAGTAGGGGTAATCCAATTGTCGTTCTTCTTGTATCCGTAAGTAACAGTTCCCAGGTATCCTTTCTTCAGTAATTCAATTAACTCGCTTTCATATGAACTGATATCATAGTCACTGGGCTGACCATAAAATCTTTGCACTCTTTTTAAATCAGTAGCAACTTTTGATGCAATGTGCTTTGCATGCGTTTCGGTAAATGATTGTGAAACAGTATAACTATAACTCATGATAATTAAATTTGAAATGAAGGGCCAAAAACTTTTTGCCAATAATAAACTGTTTCTTTTTTTGTAGGAGCAGCCATAGCTGCGTCAATTGCATCTCCTGCATCAATTGCTGCTTCAACAATAGCTTTTGCTTGCTGAATATTATATTGTTTAGCAGCATTGTTCTCAGCGTTAACCGGATCTATAATTTTTACAGGACTGGAATGAGAACCAATACTTGATAACGGGTAATAATCATTAAAAGCAATTAGTTCTTTCAAATCACTTTTAGCTAAGTAGGTAAAAAACTCCTGAAGTGCTTCAGGATAATCTGAAAAATCTTTACCGCTATCCAATAATTTCGACATAATTAATTCAACCATGAATGACTTAAATCGAAAATTTTCATTCTCGCTTTTGAGAAAATATACCCACTGTTTGGCTAAACGTATAACCTGTGAAAAGTGGACTTCTTGTTTTTTCTTTCTTTTGCCGATAAACTCAATATGTCTCGGGATACAAGTTTTCAAAAACGAACCATCATCCTGGCTAACTAAATCACCGTACCAATTTGGATCCCCGCTGTATAAAATAGGCACAACATCAACATCGAGGCCACTGCCAATAAATGAAACTGTTACACTATATGTTTTAGGTTTTACCTGTTCCGGTTTAAAATTAGGAAATGCCTTGCGTAAACGTTCTGCCAAGTACTCAATAAGAGCCTTAACATCCTTTGGTGCCTCGGCTCCGCTTACGTAACAAGCAACATCAATATCATTTAATGATTTTAAAGCAGTTCCCTTTGCAAGGCTCCCCGATAAAATCATTTTCTTTAAAGTAAAATCAGGATACTCCGATATGTAACCCTCAAGTTTCTCTCTTAACCGTTGCACTTGGGCTCTATATTCATCGGCTTTGTCCTTCGGTAAATTCACCTTTTCTTTTGCATACTCTGCAATATCTGAGTGACTGACATGCTCTTTTGCCATTATTTTATTTTTATTTATGTGTTACTAGTTCATTTCTGTTAGAGCCTTGATATGATATCTCACCACCTCTATACTGAATTACAACTTTTGATTTGCGAAGTATTGTAAACACAGTGGCTATATCATTAGCCCCTTTTGCGTTTCGTTTACTTTGGTGACTTTCTTAGTCCCCCTTTTAACCATCCGTACAGCGCCGGGGTATTTGGTGTTAGAGTTGATACTATCCCATTGTTTTTCATTTAAATGGGTGAATACAATAATTGCCCACAATATTTTGCGGAGTAGCGGGCATTCTAGCCGTCATACATGCTGTGAAGGAAATCGATGGGCCGCAATGGCCCCGGATACAAATCGTAAGGGGTTTAGGGGTTTCCCTTATTTTTGGCACCGGTGTTCATACCGATTCCGGGAAGTTTCTAGCATGCTATAAATCTTCCCTTCGCCCTCGCCGGTTCTCGACCAACCAGTGGGGGCTTCTTCTTTTTTTCAGAATCACCCTCCAAATCACGGGCCAATAACTGTAACCTGCCACATTGGCTTAACATTTCATTAGCAACCCGTAAGTAGACAACCATAATTCTGACAGACAGTCAAATATACAACTTTTGTCAACCTACTCCCATCCATACCCTAGTAAAAACTGACATAAATACTGAAGTGGAATAAACGTGAATCGAAATTTGTCAACTTACCCTTACCTTTGCACAACAATTCTCGCATTATGTCAGCCCCATTTTCACAGCGCTTCAAAGAAGCCCGTATGCTCAATGGGTTTTCTTTACAAGATCTGGCCAATAAACTCCAAGCCGAACAAATCAGCATCTCAAAGCAGGCACTCCACAAATACGAAAAAGGCGAAGCCATACCCGATACCCAAATGCTGCTGCAGCTCAGTAGGGTGCTGGGTGTACGCCTCGATTTCTTTTTCCAACGCCACACCGTAGAGCTCAGCACTCCGGAGTACAGGAAGCTCAGCAAGCTGCCGGTAAAAGAGCAGGAACGCATCACTGCCATTACCCGGTTTGCGGTGTCCCGCTATCTCGAACTGGAGTCCTTATTAGGCCTGAATACTCCTTTCATCAATCCCTTAGCCAACTTTCCGGAAATCAACGAGCTGGCAGAGGTGGAAGTTGCAGCCAACCACGTTAGAACCCAATGGAATTGGGGTACCGGCCCATTATACAATGTGCTCGAACTATTGGAAGACCAGCATGTAAAAATGATACTCCTCCAATCCGAGGACAGCTTCGATGGTATGAAAGCCTGGGTGAATGACCAGCAAATTGCAGTCATTGCCCTGAATAGTGTGCGCCTCAATAGCCCCGACCGGCTTCGTTTTACCGCCTTACACGAATTAGGCCACCTCTTACTGCCCATCAACCATTTGCCCGAAAAAGAAAGAGAACGGATGTGCAACCGCTTTGCAGCAGCTATGTTATTGCCTGAGTCTACTGCCAAAATGGAATTCGGAGCCAAACGCAATCGCCTGCACCTGCAAGAACTGGCCGATCTGAAAAAGCAGTACGGCATATCCATGCAGGCCCTCGCCTTCCGTGCCAACGATTTGGGCATCATTACCGACAGTTACCTGAAACAGTTTATATTTATGTTTTATCAGCATGGCTGGCGCCAAACTGAACCGGCACCTTACACCGGTGAAGAAAAGGCTACCCGCTTCAATCAGTTATTGATGCGGGCGTTGGCTGAAGAAATAATTTCAATAGACAAAGCAGCCGTATTGAATAACCAGTCTTTACTCGCATTCAGAAAACAGTTACAAATGGTAGAATGAATATAGCACTCACCGATGCATGTATTTTTATAGACCTGCACGACCTCTCACTCACACATCAGTTATTCCAACTACCTATTGATATTCATACCAGCGATGCCGTATTTGCAGAGCTGTATGCGGAGCAACAAGAAATCTTAAGGACATTTGTATCCAGCCAACGATTGTTCATTCATGCATTAACCTTAGAAGACATGTCATCCATTCAGGCCTTGCCTTTGCCAGATGGACTAACATTTAATGACAAAACGGTGCTCTATCTGGCCTCAAAAACCGGCGGCATGGTACTCACCAGCGATGCAAAGGTGCGCTATCATGCAGGCAGGCAAGCTATCGAATACCATGGCATGCTATGGCTGTTCGACCAAATGCTATTGCATCAGCTAATCACAAAAAAGGCAGCTATTGCTGCACTTCAACGCCTCTGTTGTATCAACAACACTTTCCAAAACAATCCCCGGCTGAAAGAGGAAATAGAAAACCGGCTGAAAAGCTGGGAAACTCCTTAGTAAAAATCAATTCTCAGCATAAGCTCCGCCTTGGTTCGTGGCTCACGAAACAGGCGCCAAATACAGCAACAATATCCCATAACCATTACATTACTGCATTTACCGCCACTCCCACGGTGCAACTGGTTGTTTCTCTGCCCACAGGCCAATCTGGGCAGTATGAGCAGCCAGCTCCAGCTTTGCCCAGGCTACGTTTTGGTCATACCAGGTATAATGCCACGCCAGCCCATTCACCTACCAACTTACCAATCTCCAAACTTATCAACCCAAAAAATCACCAACTACCACAAAAGTCAACCCGCTACACAAAGGGAGGTGCTGGCACGGCAAAACGGGCGGAGCCATCGGGTTTGCCTTGATTTTTTTGGTACTTTTTGCATCAAGGCAAAAAGTACATGCTAACCCATGCAACGCCTTGGCTCGTACCATCAAACCATCCATCTTCGCCCTCGCAGCGTGTTGGTCATACCGGGTATAATACCAGGCCAGCCCTCACACTTACCAACCTACCAACCTACCAACCTCAAAAAAACCACCACGTTCAGTCAACCCGCCACACAGAGGGAGGCGCAGGCACGGCCATCCCGATAGCTATCGGGAGCCCGGAGGGTTCGGGTTGGCCTTGTCCCGATAGCAATCGGAATTTTTGGTACTTTTCGCATCAAGGCAAAAAGTACATACTATAAAAGCAGCCTATAACCATTATACTAACTGGCTGCATTAACCTTAGTTAATTATACCGTCCCCAATTTTATTAAATTGCATACCAACAAATACTCAATCCATGCCACTATTATGTACACTCACAACCAGCATGATTCTATAGGCTGCCACCAGTACTTGGTACCAGCATACCGGTAAAGTAGTCGGAATATTGGAGTCTACACGTTCATTCAATTGACGGTCTCACCTGGCACGATAAACCACCTGATCAAACCCACAAATGGACAGAGCTGAAACGAACCGCCAAAGCTGCTAAACGCGGCTTGTGGCAATTCAATAACCCTGTTGCCCTTTGGAATTAGAGGAATTAAAAAGACCTTATTTTAACCTGAATCAGAAATTAAAATACAAATTCATGTTATCGAAATCTATCTCTGCGTTGTTTCTTTTGGGCTTTCTTACTGCCTGTTTTTCTGACTCTTCAACTAAAAATCCTTCTGCTGATGAATCCAAGACCAGTGCTATCCCTATTATTGAAGGAATATGGGTACGGGAATCCGATTGTGGGGAATACCTTACCATTACGCATAACGGTTCAGATTCTTTCATGATTGCTGTTGATAATGAATTACTGTACGACGAGATCGGAAATCAATTTTCAGGATTTTTTGATAGTGCCAAACAACAATTCAATGTCAATACTGATACCGGTGTTGCACAACTGAAGTTTGATAAAGCAACTCAGCAGTTGGTGTCAAGTGCTGGCGTTCACTATCTGTACTGGAGTTCAAACAACCCGGATGTAGATATGGATGACACATTAAACATCGGCACATGGTCCTACAATCATCCAAACGGTGATGGCTCCGACTTATTCATCTTTGACATTAAACTCAAAAAGAACGGCCTTGGCTTGGTGATGATTGGTGAAGGGCAAGATTTGTATATGAAACAATCCATCAAAGGCGACAGCTTACTGCTTTCCCGCAATGCTGGTTTTATTTCAAAAGACATTACAAAGCTGTATGGCTTTTTTAGTTCATCGAAGGATAGCCTCACCATCAAGTGGCCAATACAATTATTCAATGAAGGTGCTGCAAAGGATTCATACGACTTTGATACCCGGCTGCTTGTTTTACAAAAAGACACGCTTTAATCGTGCTGCACATGTCAAAGTCACCAAAAACCAACGCCCCCAAGCTCTTCACGGTTCTGGAGCGCCAAAGCATGGCTAACGCAGACACATTTGTGGCTTTTTGGAAGCAACAATAGGAGTTTCCCAACATGCATTGGTATGCCGATAACATCGGGCTGCAAGCGTTGACATTCCGCAACCTCAACGATTTATTTAGTTGGAAAAATGGCATGAACCTGAGTGGTGTACCGGTACATCCGCTGTATCTGAAAAACAGTTTAACATTGAAACCCTATGATATGCATGCTTCTGAAAAGTTAACTTATCCATCGCTCCCAACCTCACTACGCATTGTCATCAAGCAGCCTTGGTTCAATGAAATTGCTGCAGGCACCAAAAAAACAGAATACCGTGATGAAAAGCCCTTTTGGCATGCCCGTTTGTTCAACAAAGACGGCAGCCGGAAGGAGTACAATTTTATAGAGTTTATCAACGGCTATAATCCCGATTCCAAAAGAATGATAACTGAGTACAAAGGCTTTTCCATTCGCAATGGCAAGTACCACATCAAAATTGGAAGAATTCTCAAAAGTCCATTTGTACCGGGCATTTAGTTTAGCCTACTTAGTAGCTTCTTCAAGCATATTTAACTGCAGATACTGTTCTCGCAACAACTCTGCAAAACCATCTTTATTTATCATGCCATGTCTGGCTCTATGATAGCCAATAAAGACAAAAGTTCTATTACCAATTTCAAATTTCCCTTGGAATATTTCAGTCTTGTCAATGAAGTCAATTCCTTGTCCAAACCTGTTTTCCTCAATAGCTTTTTTGATTTCACGATACGCCCTGATGCCTTCAATGATGATTAATTTAGGGGCTACTTTCTGTATCAATTCACGAGTCCATTCATAGTGCTTTTTATAAAATAACCATTTCGGCGTTTCATCAATCTTTTTGGCTGTAGTGTATAGTTGTGAGGCTGTCCTCGTGGCTAAATGAAATACATTCGATTTCACTATTCTTCCTTCTAATACGTTCTCTAATCCAGCTTTTCTAAACACATAAAATGTGTCTCTTCCTGTAGAGTATGTATCATATTTCGTATAAGTCAATCCTGTTCTTTCCATCACATCAGCACAATATTTATCACCCATTCCTGGGTTAAATCCCAAAATCAGCACATCAGCATTTTCATAGAAAGGACTGAACAAAAACTGATACCGTATAGTTTCATTCTTTTCAGCTAAGCTTTTAAAATATTGTTCTATTTCCTTTTGCAATGTGTCAATTGCAGGATGATAGCTGTTTTTAGGTTTAATGGTTGGCATACTTGGCAGTTTTCAGTTTTGCCAGCTTTGCTGGCTATCAATGCTTCTATTCTTTTTTCCTCATCTCTGATTGTGGTAGCTTTCTCATAGTAGCCCCTTTTCACTGCATCATTTTTTTGTGCAAACAATTCCTGCAGATACAATTGCAGTTTCTCTATGGCCATTTCTGGCTCCATATTTTCCAATTGATTATAGCCACCATTATTATGGTAATGCAAATTTTCGTTTCCCATATCCTATATTATTTGCAGCTGGTAAATTGTATCGGCTTCTAAATCGTAACAGCGATTATCCTGCCATTTCTATTCAGCAATTTCCCAATTTCAAGACCGTAGTTAAGCCCTTCCTCCATACATTGCTGCACGTTCTGTCCCATACGGGCAAAACCAAACAATTTTGCTGTTTCCCGAAGCAACTCTTCTGATGGCAAACTTATCTGATGCGTTAAGATATCATGCATGCCATTCACAATCTCAATAAAAGGAATATCCTCTATATTCCTCTTGACAGAAGTTGATGACACTTCAGGAACACGATATTGCACATAATCTTTCACCACAAATCCTTTTGGCACTACAATCTCTTGGTTTGATATGGATAAGTATTCACATGACACTTGTTCAATAGCACTAGTCAGTTGTTCTTCAATTCTAACGCCCAATCTGGCTATTCCCCACGCTTGTAGCACTCGATGATACAGCAACCGTCTGGTAATAGGTGCCTCAGCTTGTATTACAGCGCCTAACTGTTGGGCAATAAACGCCTCTTGAGAATAGGCTAAGAAATCTATGTAACTCAGCTGCACCTTTGGCAAATTGGCTTCTCTATAAAATTGTCGGAATTGGGTCTGAGTCTTTGCCGCTACATTTTTATTCAACATTAATGGGGCTGCTAACGCCTGTTCAGATGCAACTTCCGCTTTTTCAAGCTCCGTTGCAGGTAGCACCTCCACTATAGTTTCACTTACATCAACTGGAGCATTTTCAATAGCGCTACCGATTGCATCCCTCAACTTTTGAATTTCCCTGCTACTACGCATCCACCAGTCTGCTACCCAAATACGATGTATCCGCCAGCCCAAATGCTGCAACACGTCAACTTTACCAATATATCGGTCCCTTGCGGCAGGTACCCCGGCAAATTGCTTACCGTCACACAGCACTCCCAAGAGGTATTTTCCTTTGTGCTGTGGGTGCACAACAGCTATATCTACCTTAAATCCAGAAGTGCCTACTCCGGTATGTACTTCATAGCCCATTTCCCTGATAGTATCGGCTATAGCCATTTCTACATTACCTGAATGACTCAATGCTCGATGCATTGCCCCTGGCAAAGCTGTTTTTCCCTTCTCAGCATATTCTAAGAATGCTTTCAACCCTGCCACCCCCTCACTCGAAGTTCGGGTCAGATCAATCTGAGAGCCACGAAGGGTACTAAACACTTTCATTTCATAGCGGGCCCTACTCACTGCCACATTCAATCGTCGCCATCCCCCATCACGATTAATAGGCCCGAAATTCATGTACAACTTTCCCTCTTTGTCCGGGCCATATCCCACAGAAAAAAGAATCACATCCCTTTCATCTCCTTGCACGTTTTCGAGATTCTTAATGAAAAGCGGCTCTTCCCTTTCATATGCCCATTTCTCCAATATAGGTTCCTGTGCAAATACTGCATCTGCCAAATCCTGAATCAGTTGCTGTTGTACACTGCTAAATGTCACTACACCTATACTTCGCATCCTTAGTGACGGATCTTTAAGCCGTTGTACAATTTCTGCTACCACAGCCTCCGCTTCCGCCTTGTTGTTCCGGGCTTTACTTCTGTCATAATACCCCTGCACCGACACAAAACCAACCTTCGTCTCAATATCATCTGCACTCGGAAAAGTCAGCAATTGGTGGTCGTAGTACTTAGCATTACTAAAAGCAATCAAACTCTCATGACGGCTTCTATAATGCCATAATAGATGTTTGCTCGGCATGGGCAAAGCCAAACAGTCATCCAAAATACTCTCCATATCCTCCTTATCTGCATTGTCCCCGTCAAATTGCTGCGCAGCAAAAAAACTGGTCGGGGGCATTTGCTTCGGATCTCCAACTACCACCACATTTTTACCCCTCGCAAGGGCTCCGATAGCTTCTGCAGTGGGCATCTGAGATGCCTCATCAAAAATGATTAAATCAAACGGCTCCAAATCCAGACTTAGGTATTGTGCCACAGACATCGGGCTCATCAGCATACATGGCGTAATCCTTGGCAACAAGTGAGGTAGCTGCTGAAATAACTGTCGTATACTAATACCTCTGCCATTATTACCAATAGCTCTTTTTAATATCGACACCTCACTACTTCTGGCAGCCTCGTGCAGCATATTGGGCAATCTGCTAGTGACAACTGCAGCAATCGTTTTACGCGACAAATCCTCAAATTGTTGCATAAGCTTAGCATATCTTTTGATACTGTCGTTATAAATATCAGAACTAAACTTACTCAACACACCCGAGGTCTCAATTTGAAAATCTGCAATGGCTTTATACACACCCTTTTTAACTGAATCGGCAAATCCCGAAACAGTTAGTTTTCCTTTATTCAGGGCCACAACAGCTGCTGCTAGACCAATCGATGCTAACTGACCACTCTGCTGCCTGTAAATACACCAGTCACGCAAATCCTGTAAATGTTCATGTGCGTTTTTGTACAAACTCACTATGTTACTCAGTCGCTTTGTCTCAGGATCATCCGAATCAAATGTCCATAACAACAACGCTTTTAGCCTTTCTTCTTCCTTAAAAAATGTGGTGAGCATCTGTGAAAATTCCGCCAAAAAGATTGCTTTAAAACAGCATAACCACTTACTCCTTCAGTTAACATGCCACCAAACTTTTCTCGCCACAAAGTCAATTGAGCCCCCTCAGATACAGTAAGCAATACATGGTTATAACTGGAATCTAATACTTCAATGCCGGTCAAAATTTTTGACCAATCTGTAGACACACCTTTCCACAATGGTCCAAGCAATGGCAACAACCAATTCGACTCACTCATAAGCGCTTTTTCCTCACCATGAACTACCCTGAGTTGCTCAAGTAATGCTGGAACCTCTTCATTACTTAGTTTCCTGCTCTTCGCATGAATCTGAAGTTGCTGTCTAACCTTTCGTTGTTGCCACCACCGCACAGGCCACCACCCCTGGCTGGCCCGCTGCCATTCCATTTGCAAAGCCTCTGGTTGCACCTGCAGAATAGAATCTAAGAATCTTTCTGAAATCCTACTTACACTTTCTTGATATTTTAAGCCCATAGTGGCAACCGAACGTATACGCTCCCATGTTTGGATTGGCTCACTCACTGTCAAAAAAGAAACTGGAAAGTCCGGCACTTGAATCCAAATCTCTAATAACCGCTGAATATAAATCCATTGTTCTCTTCCCGGTATAAACGCCTCTTCCAA